>Ga0209491_10000672_pt1 | contig 69060 bp, 32 predicted proteins | sample BON02_FD_187213 | JGI IMG/M metagenome (GOLD analysis project Ga0209491, IMG submission 187213) | Freshwater microbial communities from Lake Bonney liftoff mats and glacier meltwater in Antarctica - BON-02 (SPAdes) (version 2) | ecosystem: Environmental > Aquatic > Freshwater > Ice > Glacier... | reverse complement strand
CAAAGAAGAAAAAAAAAAAGGGGGGGGGGTCCAGGCGTCGTTTTTGTATTTCTCTCGGCGCCGCCCCCTTGACGCCCGCCCCCAAGACGCCGCCCGCTCCTCCCGCTTTGACTCGAGGCAGGTCGATCGACCCGCCGGGGACTCACAAACAAAAGCGACCGCAGCATTTCCTCACTCATTTTGTACACAAGCCCCCCCTCTTTCATCTCCAGAGCGCGCCAAAAAGATGAGAGAAAACGCCGCTTGGCGGCCGCAATCTTATTTTGTTTCTACACACCGAACAGCCTCTCTCGTCGCGTCATCGCCTCGCCTGCTCCTCCTCCTTACGCCGCATCCTCCGCGCCACGGCCGCCCCGTGGATGCGCTCGTTGTCCTCGACCGACACGTTTGACCGCGCGCCGCGCCGGAGCTGCGGCGGCAGCAGTGGCGGCGGGGGCGGCGGCGGCCGCCCATAGGACGACGACGAGGACGGGGGAGGCAACTGGGGCCCGGCGGCCGGGCGCTTGGGCGGGTGGGTCGGGAGGGGGGCGGCGGCGTGGCCGGCGACGGCCGAGTGCGGGCGCTTTGGGAGGCCGTGGTGCGGCTCCTCCTCGCCGCCGTCGTCGGCAAAGGCGGCGGGCAGCTGCGGGCCGCGCTGCCATCGCTTGTTCGTCGGCGCGGCCGCGTTCGCCGTCGCCGTCGCCGTCGCCGCCGTCATGCCCGCCGGCGCCGATCCCGCTGCTGCTGCTGCTCGCTTGGTCGTCCCAGCTGGTCCGCCTCCTCCTCCTCCTCCTGCTGCTGTTGGCCTTGCTGCTGTTGCTGCTGCTCCTCCAGCGGCGAGACCTCCGGCGTTCTCAGCCTCGTCCGCGACTCCCCCCCTGTCCTCTTCGCCTCCGCCCTGCGACGAGGACGTGCCCCCGCCGTCGCTCCCGTAGCCCGCGAGCAGGTCCATGCGAGGATGCTTTGCCAAACTTTAAAGTGTTGGTATGATGATAAATGGTTTGTTGGGGTTTGAATTTAGGTCTCTCGGAAGATACCGCACTAGAAGTTGGCGCCGCGCGCGGGCGCGCCGGTGGGGCGCCCCGCGCCCAAAAGAAGCAAAAACCAAAAGATTTATCAACGATTGGGGGGAAGCCTGGTGGAGAAGGGAAAAACTAGCTAAAAAGAGAGAGAGAGAGAGATCACGACCGCGGCGCCGCCAGGCTGAACAGGCGCCCCAGCGGGAGCATGGCGCCCGCCGCCGACAGCGCCTGCCGCTCCCGCGCCCCGGCCGGCGACAGCAGCGCCGGCCCGGCCGGCGGCGCGGGCCCCGGCGCGGGCCCCGCGGGCGCCGCCACCTCGGCGTAGTCGATCAGCGACACCACAAAGATGGCCGACAGCGCCAGGACCACCGCGCAGCACAAACCCAGGGGGCCCAGCCGGTCGTCGAACTGGGCGGGCCGCTTCTTCGCGATCATCTGCCCGCGCCACACAAAGATGAACACGGCGTAGGCGCACATGGCCACCGCCAGCGGTAGCAGGATGAGCGCGATGACCTCGACCAGGTGCGCGGAGAGGGGCTTCTCCCCGGTCTCGGCCGCACCCGGGGCCGTGCCCGCGAACGAGAGCAGGGCGGCGGCGATCGAGCCGACGGTCACGGCCATGTGCAGCCACGAGAGGAAGGTGCGCTCGTTGGCGAGGAAGGTCTTGGGCTCGAGGCGCATGGGCGGGGTGGCGCCGGGGCCCGAGGGGGCGGCACCGGCGAGGGGGCGGTAGCCGCCGGCGGGCGGGCCGATGGCGCGCAGGAGGAAGCCCTTGATGCCGGTGGCGGGGCCGCCCGAGCCGCCGTTGCCGGCCGCGCGGGCGCCGCCGCCGCCGCCAAAGCCGCGGATCGCCTCGCGCCCGGGCAGCAGGCGCAGCGTGGGCGCGTCGCCGAGGAGCGGGTGCCGCGGGTCCTCGAGCAGGCCGGGCAGGCGCTTGCGGGGCTTGTCCGGGTTGCTGAAGCTGGCGGCGCGGCGCGCCGCGCGGCCCCCGCCGCCGGCCTCCTCGTCGCCCGGCGCGGCCTCGTCGTCGTCGCTGTCGTTCGCGCCGCCGCCGTTGGCGCCGTTGCCGCCGGCCGCCATGGCCGCCGCGCCCGGCACCGGCGCCGACGCCAGCATCGACGCGCGCACCGACTCGTCGTCCACCCAATAGGGGACCGCCTGCACCAGCTCCGGGAACAGCGTGCACGTGCCGTGGATGAACTTGGAGAATTTGTGCACCTCGGTCAGGTAGCCACTGTCCAGCAGCTCCTGCACCCACGGCGGCGCCGTCTGCCCCTCCGGCAGCGACAGCTTGACCTCGAGCACCGCGTGCGGGAAGCGCGTCACCTCGGTGCGCGCCACCGGCAAGCTCGGGTCGCGGTACCAGCGACCGGCGACCGCGCAAGAGGGGCCGTCGTCGGGGTTTTCCTTGATCATGCAGAGGTTGGTGTCCATCGAGACCCGCACGGTGGCGTCAAACGGGATCTGAAAGGCGGTGCGCATGTACTGCGTGCGGATGAAGGGCCGGAGCTGCTTGGCGTCCAGCTGGTTGCGGCACTCGGTGAACAGCTCGAGGTAGTTGGCGATGTCGGCGTCCGACTTGCCCGCCGCGCGCAGGTCGGCCTCGGCGCGCGCCTCGTCGTACTCCATCTCGAGAAAGGGGACGACGTTGGCGTCGTCCAGGTTGAACCGCTCCTTCACCGACTCCTCGCCCTTCCACGACTCGCGGTGCGTCTTGCGCTCGAAGAAGACGCGGCCCGGGTCGCCGTTGCCGTACCACCGGATGCGCAGGGCGATGGCGTTTGGCTTCTTGTCCAGCCGGCCGTGGTACAGCTCGAGCGAGTCGTTGTCGAAATAAACCGAGTTGATCAGCTGCGCGTCGCCCGCCGAGAAGTTGTCGCGCTCGAACTGGAAGACGGGGAGGTGCTGGAGGATGTGGTACTTGATGTTGGACACGTCCTCGGAGCGGACCCAGTACTTGGTCGTCGAGCGCACGAAGCCCTGCGCGGCGTCCTCGTTCTTCTGCGCGCCGGCGCTGTCGCCGCGGAGGCCGCTGTACACGGTGCTCAGCTGCACGAGCACGTCCGAGTAGGTGCCCTGGACCCACGGCTGCTGGTGCAGGTGCGAGATGTAGAACTGGCGGCAGGGGGCGTGCGGGAGCATCTGTTTTTTTTTTGGTTTGGTTTTGGTGAGTTTGTTTTTTTAATTTTTGTTTTTTTGTTTTTTGTTTTTTGTTTTGTTTGTTTTGTTTGTTTTTTTGTTTTTTTTAAGGGGGGGGTGAGCTCGGGCGCAGCGGCGGCGAAGGGGACGGAGAGCGAGCGAGCGAAAGGGCGAGAGCGAGCGATGGCAGCGGCGGCGGCGGCGGGGAGAGCAAGCGAGCGAAGGGGCGAGAGCGAGCGCGCGATCGAAACAACACGAAGAAAATATTGAAGCGCCCCCCCGGAGGCAAGAGACGCGCAAAAAAATTCGTACCTTGTCGTGCTTCTTGAGGATCTTGTGGATGCCCATGTAGTTGAGGTTGGCAAACTTCTCGAGCGCCAGGTACTCCTCCCCGATGCCCGTGGCCTCGGCCATCAGCGCGCCGGCGGTCGGCGTGGCGCCGCCCGCCGCGCTGCCGCTGGCCGTCACCTCACGCTTGGCGGCGGCGGCGGCCGCCGCCTTGGGGTTGAGCGCGCGGAGCTTGGCGCGCAGCTCGTCCACCAGGCGCTGCGTAAACTTGCCGATCTTGTCCACCTCGCCCTCGAGGCGCGTGAAGAAGCGCTCCTCCGCCGCGTCCGAGGCCTTGGCCGCCCGGACGATCGAGAGGCTGGTCGTGCGCGGCGAAAAGGCGACGGCGCCGCCGCTCTGCTCGGCCTCGCGCGTCGCCTCCTTGATGAGGTCCTTGAGGCCGTTGTAGTCGATGTAGTAGGACGACCACTCCGGGCGCATCTGGCGCTCGAGGTGCTTGCCGAACTTCATCTTGGCGTGGGGTTGGGAAGAGGGGGGTGGAGGGGGTGGCGGGCGAGTGTGTCGCGTCGATTTTTTTTTATAGAACCCAAAATGGGGGGGGGGAGGAATCAACCCGCGCAGCGCCCCGAGAGGGGTGGCCGCAGCGGTGGATTGAGGGCGCCTACTTGAACGCGGGCGCAAGCACGCGGATGGATGCAGACGGGCGGGCTTGGCGTGTGGTGGCGTCTGAGGGGAGAAGACTCGAGGGGGAAGGACGAGAGGGGAACGGCCGACAACTGGGGTTTGGCGTTTGGAACTCGCTTCCGCCTTGTGCCTTGATCGACGAGGAGAGGGTGCTCACGTGTCGATGCTGCGGATGTGCAATTTGGTGCGGGCGCGCCGGTGTGGGGAGGTCGAGCGGTGATGGACAGGGACGCGCTGCCCTGTGTCGATGCTCTCTTCTTCCCGCTGATGGATTCGCGAGTGCCACCTGCCACTCCCAACGGGAGAGCGAGTCCCTCACCAACGAATGCAAACGCTCGTGCCACTACATACCTCGCGCACCAACCATCCCGCGCACACACGACCTCCCAACAACCGCAGCCCGCGACGATCGATTCACGCGGCGTTTAAAATCGCGAATTAAAAAAAGAGGAGTGTGTTTCCTCGGCAAGCAGTCGGGGTCTTTTCCTCGGTAGCGTAGCGCGCAATCAATCGCGCGTCGCCCCTCGCGCACGCGCCGAGCAGGACCGGCCCGACACGCACGCCCCGCGCGCGCTGCCCCGCCCGCCGCGGTCTCTCGCACGCGCGTGAGATTGCTGCTCTGTTTGCTGCTCTTTTGCTGGTGCCCACCTCTCTCTCTCGCTTCTTCCTTCCCTCTCTCACGAGCGACGAGCTCTCTCTCTCACGCTCGCGAGCAGACAAGACACCGCGGACACGATGTCGGGCGAGCTCAACATCCGGCGAACGGTAAGCAGACCATCACGGCGCGGGGTCGCGCGCGTCGCGCGCAAAAGATGCCTTCCGCGCCGAGACGCCGAGACGACGACAACCGCGACCAGAACAACCCCGCTTGCGCGCCTTGTCGGGCGTTTCGCCCTCTCCTCTCCTCTCTTTCTCACGCCCGCCCCCCAAAAAACCCCAAATCCCAACAACAACGACCACGACAACAACAACCACCACAACAGGAGGCCAAGGCCTTCTTCGCCAACGAGCGCACGTTCCTGCATTGGATGAACATGTCGGTCACGATCGGGTCGATCGCGGCGGCGCTGTCGGGCGTTGCGGGGCACGCGCACCGCCAGTGGGGCGGCGACTACAGCGACTCGTTCGTGGCCGTGCGCCTGCTGTCCATGGGCATGCTCGCCCTGTCCATCATCATCGCGGTGTGGAGCGGGTACAACTTCAACCGCCGGGCCAACATGCTCACGCTCAAGATGGACGGCCCGTACGACAGCAAGGCGCTGCCCATCGTGCTCGCCGTGGCCCTGGTGGCGTCGCTGGCGGTGGTCTTCGGCGGCGCGGTCGAGCGGCTGCACGAGGGGCAGTGAGCATTGTGCATAGCCTTCTTTAGCCATCCTGTTGGGGTTCAGGAGGGGAGGGGGTGGCGCAGATGATCGAGGGGCTCGCGGAGGGGGCCGTCGAAACTCGGGTTCCTGGTCGGGCCCGCGAGCCGGCCGGCCGGCCGCTCCGCCGGCCGCGAGAGGGAGAGGGAGAGAGAGAGAGAGCGTCCAAAAAGCGCGCGAGCGCCCCCTCTGCTCCCTCTTTTGTTGGGTCCGCGCGCGCGCGCACTCGCTCGCGTACGCGCGCGCGCGCGCGCGATTGCCGCAACTTGTTTGCTTTGTCTCGCAGGCGCTCATCGCGGCCGACGACGGAGAGTAGGCCCAGCGCAAACATATATAAACACATATATAAACCAGATCCGGAGTGACGACGGCCGGCGGCCGGCGCCGTCCGTCCCTCTCCCTCTCTTTTCACTCAGCCGCGGCGGCGGTCTGCCCCCGCCGCGGCGGCTGCTGCTGCTGGTCCCTCGGCGCCTTGGCGGCCGCCGTCGCCGCGCCTCCCCCCGCGCCCCCGCCCGCGATGTTGAAGTGCCGGCGCAGGCGCCGCCGGACCGCCGCCGCGCACGCGGCCACGTCGGCGAGCGTCGCGCGCGGCGGCGGCGCGGCGGCGGCGGCGGCCACGGCGGCGGCCGCCACGGCCGCGCCGCCGCCGGCGCCGCCGTCCGCGCTGGCCGGCCCCGCGCCCGACGCGTCCACCGCGGCCACGCGCGCGGCCCAAGGCTCGAGCGGCAAGGCCCCGCCCGGAGGGTGCGGGTGCTGCCGCCCCGCGGACAGCTGCGCGCCCCACTCGCCCGCCTTGGCCGTAGCCGACAGCGCCAGCCGCACCGCCGCAGAGCTGGCGCGCAGGTCCTCGGCGCCGGCCGCCGCCACGCCGCCGCCAAACAGCGCGGCGCCGCCGCCGCCGAGCGCGGCGCGCAGGAGCAGCAGGGCCTCGTGCGCGAGGCGGGCGCGCTCGGCGAGCTCGCGGGGGGTGACGCCGGCGGGGCCGGATACCCCTGCGCGCACCCACACAAAGGGGTCGGAGATGCCGCCGCCGTTGCCGCCGCCGCCGCTGTAAAGCGCGGCGGCCGGGGATGCGCCGCCGCCGCCGCCGCCGCCGCCGCCGCCGCCGCCCTGCGCCGCCGCCGCCGGCCCCCGAATCGGCTCGTCGCGCTCGTCCTGGCTGTCGGGCGAGCAGGCGGCGTTGGCCAGCTGCAGGAGGCGCTGCGCCGCGCCCTCGCCCGCCGCGACGACGCCGTCGGCTGTCAGCAGCGTGGCCGCCAGCGCGGGAAGCGCCACGCCGCCGTCCGCCCCGCCGCCGCGCCTGCCGCTGCCGCCGCCGCCGCCGCCGCAACCGCCGATGCCGATGCCGCCGCCGATGCCGCCGCTGTGGCCCTGGCCGCAGCACTCGAGCAGCGTGGCGATCGCGCCCAGCGCGCGCCGCTGCACCTCGAAAGGGCCCCAGCGCGCGCTGTAGACGGCGCAGATGTCGTCCTCCGCCGGGCGCCACGAGCAGGAAGCGGCCGAGGCAACGAGAGCGTCGTCGGCCAGGGCGGCGTCGGCGGCGGCGCTGGCGCCGGCGACGACGACGGCGGCCGCCGCGCGCCCGGCTCCTCCTCGTCCTCCTCGGAGGCCGTCGCCGCCCAGGCGGTCGGCGCGCAGGGACGACGTGAGGCAATCAAGCAGGCCCGCGGTGATGTCGATCGCGGCGTCCGCAGTCACGGGCGCGATCGGCAGGGACAGTGGGCTGCGGTGGTGGGCGCCGCCGCCGCCGCTGCCGCCGCCGCCGCCGCCGATGCCGCCGCCGCCGCCGCCGCCGCCGCCGATGCCGCCGCCGATGCCGCCGCCGCGAGCACGAGGCGGCGCCTGCGGGGGCAGCCCCCCGGCCGCCCCTGGGACCGCCCTTGCTGACGGCCCTTTCCCAAGGGTCATGTTGCCGCCAGCGGGGGCGGCGCGAGAGGACGTGCCAGCGCGCGAGTTGCCGCCGGGCTCGAAGGCAGCCGGCGGCGGCAGCTGCGACGCCGCTGCCGGCCCCGCCCCCCTGCCGCCCCCGCCCGCCCCGTCGCCGGCGTCGTCGCTGCCGTCGCCCGAGCTGCCAGCCGCGCCGCCGCCCCCTAGCGCTGCGTCCAGCGCCGGGGGAATCTGGGGGCAGGCGAGCAGAGCCTGGAGCAGGGCCAGGCCGACAGCGCGCTCGGTCGCGCCCGTGTGGTTGAGGGCCTGCGTCAGCAAGCCGCCGTCCCCCGCCCCGGCCGCGCCATAGCCGTCGCCATAGCCGCCGCCATAGCCGCCGCTGCTGCCGCGCGCTGCGCTGCCCATCGCCGCTGCCTGGGTCGCCCCCACCGCCGCCGGCCACACCCCCGCGGCCCGCACGGGCAGCGACGACCGCTCGGCCAGCGCGGCGAGCGCCGCCGCCGCGGCCAAAAAGGCCTGGCGGCCGGGGTCCGAGGAGCAGAGGCCCCCCGCTCCTGCGTCGGCGCCGTACGCGCCCCCTGCGCCGCCGCCGCCGCCGCCGCCGCCGCCGCCGCTGCCCGCCGACGCCGACAGCGCGCTCGCGGCGGACGCCACGTCGGCGAGCAGGAAACCGAGGGCGCGCGGCTGCCGCTTCTGGTTGTGCTGAAGGGTCGCGCTGCCGCCACTGCCGCCGCGCGAGGGAGGCAACCCGACCCCCCCGCCCCCGACCCCCCCGCCGCCGCCGCCCGCCGCCGGCCAAGGCGGCGGCGGCGCCAGCAGAGCGCCCGCGAGCGCCAGGCACCGCTCGTCGTGCGACACCAGGGCGCGCAGCACCGTCAGTATCGCCACGACGCGCGGGGCGTCGGCCGGAGACAAAGGGTCCACCGGTGCGGGCGGTGCGTCCGGGGGGGCCATCGCCGCCGTGGCTGCTCCTGCCGCGGGCAGAGCGGCGGAAGCAGCAGCACCAGCAGCGGCGGCGGCGGCGGCAGCAGCGGAAGGAGGAGGCGGGACTGCCTCCTCCAGCGCCTGCACGATCGCGCGGAGCAGCGCCGTCGCCGCGCGCGGGTCGCCGGCCAGCAGCTGCAGCTGCGCGCGCACGGCGTCGGCGGCGCCCGCGCGCGCGTCGACGGCCATCAAGGCGACGCCGCCGTCGTCGTCGTCGTCGTCGTCGTCGTCGTCGTCGCCGCCAAAGCCGCGCCGGCCGCCGTCGCCGCCGCCGTTGCCGCCCCTTGCCGGCGCCGCCAGCAGAGCTTGAAGCGCGCGCCCGCACGTCGCCCAGAGCGTCTGCCACAGCGAGGGGCCGTCGCCGCACACGTCCGCGAGCAGGGCGGCCAGGTGGTGCGATGAGGCGGGCGGAGGCGGCAGCTGCTGCAACGGGGGGAGGGGGTTGTGTTGGGCGGCGGCGGCAGCAGCGGCCGCCGCCGCCTCCCCAGGGTCTGCCGCTACCGCCGCTGCCGCCGCCGCCGCCGCCGCCGCCGCTGTTGCTGCTGCTGCTGCTGCTGCTGCCGCCGCGCGCTCCGCGTTGAGCTCCTGCTTGAGCGCGCCCGCCTCCTCGTCCTTGCGCCGCAGCTCATCCGTGAGCCGGGCCACCGCGCCGGCGGCGGACTGCCGTCGCGCCTCGTTCTCCGCGGGCGCGCCGCCGCCCCCGCCCCCCGAGTTGGGCCCGCCGCCGCCGCCGCCAGCGCCGCCGCCGCTGCCCGGGCCCCCGAGGCTGTTGCGGCGCTTGGCCGCGGCCGCCTCCTCCTCCGCAAACACCAGCCGGGTCTGCAGCGACCGCTTCTCCTTCTCCAGCTCCGCAACCCGCAGCTCGGCGGCGCTCGGCGCGGGCGGAGCGGGCGGCGGCGCCAGCGTGGCGCTGGCCGCCGCCGTCCCCGAGCCGCCCCCGCCGCTGGCGCCGCCGCCGCCGCCGCCGCCGCCGCCGCCGCCCCCGCCGCCGCCGCCGCCGCCCCCGCCGCCGCCGCCGCCCTCGATCGCGGCCAGGCGCGCGCGCAGCTCGAGCACGAGGCGGTCGCGCGAGGCCAGCTCGTGCTGAAGGACCGCCATGTTGGCCTGCTGCTGCGCGGCCTGGCGGTACGCGGCCTGCGGTTGCGGCAGCGGTTGCGGCGGTTGCGGCGGCGGTGCCGCCTGTTGGTGCGGGTGAGGCCGCTGCTGCTGCTGCTGCTGCAGCTGCTGCTGCTGCTGCAATTGCTGCTGCGGCTGATGGTGGTGGTATTGTCGCTGCTGCTGATACTGCGGATTGTAGGGCTGCTGCTGCTGCGGGTTGTGGGGCGGCTGCTGCTGCTGCTGCTGCTGCTGCTGCTGCTGCTGCTGCTGCTGCTGCTGCTGCTGCCAAGAGGCGTTCCAAGGCGGCTGCGCGCGCGGCAGGTGCGGCGGCGGCGGCGCTTGCTGCTGCCCGTGCTGCTGCTGCTGCTGCTGCTGCTGCTGCTGTTGCTGCTGTTGCTGGTGCGGCTGCGGCGGAGGCCGGTACGGCGGCGGCGCGCCCGGCAGGTGCGGCGGCGGGACCTGCACGTGGCCCAGCTGCGCGGCCAGGCTGGTGGGCCGCTGCACGGCGGCCGCCGCCGCCGCTTGGTGGTGGGTCGGCGGCGGCGGCGGCGCCAAAGGCGCGGCGACGCCCCCGCCGCCGCCGCCGCCTCCGCCAGGCCCGCTGGCGGGCCCGCCCCCCGCTCCGCTCGCCTGGTGCCCGGACCGCGAGGCCAGGTACTGCGCCTCGATGTTGTCCACCAGCGCAAAGAGCGCGTGGTCGTCCTCGTCGTCCGACATGGGCTGCTGCTTTTGCGCGGGTCGCCGCTCGGGCTGCGAGAGCGCCGCGTCGATCGACGCTGCTCGACGCCTGCGACGACAGCGGCCGGCGGCGGCGCGCGAGCGCTCCTCCTCCCTGCCTCTCCTACGCGCCGGTCACGCTCGCCGGCACGCGCACGTGCTCAGAGGCGCATGGTTCGCGCGCAGGACCAGGAGCGAAAAACGAGGGCGGGCGGTGATCTTCTCGGCGATTTCAAATCGGTGATGATTGCCCCAGGCGCACGCAGCTGCGCGTCCCCGCCGAATAGGATTGCGACCAAGGCGCGCTGCGTGTGTCAAGCCGAGGTGGGAATGGGCAAGGGGAATCAAGCACGGAGCACGGCGCGCGCGTTCAAAAGGAAGAGAGGAGGGTCTCGGGAACGCGTCCGCCGCTCAGCGGAGCAAGGACTGTGATGGTCTGGTGATGTCTCTAGAGCGTGTATGAGGAGAGAGGGAGGGGTGTCTGGCTGGTTTGTGATGCGGACACGAGCAACGAGCGCGACAAAAGTCACATGTCGCGGCGGCGCCGTTTGCAGCGTCGTCCGTGTCCTCGACGGCAACGGCCGACGGCGAGCGAGCGATAGCGCGCGCTACATGATGAGCGCCACTCCTCTCCTTTCGCCACGCAAACACACAAGAGACATCTTTGTCACGAAACCCACATCCTCATAGAGTCGCCTGATCACAAACCACCAAGAAAGCACAAAGCATGGACGCGCACTCTGCCCTTGCGGCCGCCGTCGAGGCCGCCGCCGACGGCGGGCCGCCGACACACCTCATCGCCGCGCTCGGGAGGCATGGCGCGCGCCTGGCCACGCTGCCGCGCGACCTCGTCCTGGCGGCCCAGGCGGCCCTGTTCGAGGCGCTGGAGGCCTCTGCGCGCGATCTGGTTTGTGGGTATGTCGCGACGGCAGGCGGCGGCGGAGGCGGCGGAGGCGGCGGCGACGACGCCGCCGCCGCCCGGCGCCGCCACCACTGGCCCAGCCTCCCGCTGCTGCTCCCCGCCCTGCACGCCCTCTACGCACAGCAGGGCGACGTGGTGGTGGGCCGCGTGATCGCCTTCTGGCGCCGCGTGACGGTCGACGTGCTGCTCCTGGGCGGCGGCGCGTCGAGCCGCAGCTGCTGCCGTTGGGCGGCCGAGGCGGCGGCGGCGGCCGGCGACGCGGGCGGCGACGGCGGCGGCGGGGGCGTTTGCTCCATCGTCGCCGCCGCCCACGACTTTTTCGCGTCGACGGGCTGCTCTCCGCTCGCAGGGCTGGGAGACGAGGCGGCAGGGGACGAGGACGAAGGTGCAACGCGGTCGACGACGCTCGCCCAGCGCCGCATGTGCCTGGCGCGCGCGCTGCTGACCCTGGCAGCGCTGGCGCCGCCGCCGCCGCAACAGCAGCACCACCAGCAACAGCACCAGCAGCAGCAGCCGTCTCCCGCCCAGCAGCTCGCGCGGATGTGGGCCGGCGCAACGTCCCCCGCCTCGGAGCTCCCGTCGTGCGCTCAACTCTGGTGCGCGGCCACGCAGCTTGTGCAGGCGGCGCCCTCGGCGTTCTCTTCCGCCGCGGGTGATGGCGGCCAACGCCCGGCCCCCGCCCCCGCCCCCGCCCCCGCCGCGTTTGTCGCCCGCGTCGCGCGCGCCCTGCACTCGGCGGCCACGGGCGCCGACCCCAACACCTCGTGCGCGTGCGCCACGGCCCTGTCCGACGCGCTGCTGGACGACGAGCTCAGCTGCGGCGACGGGCAGGGAGGCGGCAACGACGGCTCGGCGGCGCTCGCGCGGGCGGTGCGGGCGGCTCGCGGCGAGGCGTCGGAGAGCAGCGCGGGCGAGGGCACGGGCCGCGGGCGCGCCTTGCTGCCGGCGCTCCTGGCGGCGCATCCGCAACCTTGGCGCGTGCTGCAGGGCGCGCTGGCCCTGCGCGAGGCGCGCGCCAAGTTTGCGGGCAAGCGCAAAGGCAAGCGGGCTGGGTCGGCGGCGGCCGCGTTCGGCAACGGCGGCGGCAGCGGCGGCGGCGGCGGCGGCGGCGACGACAACGCCCCGAGCCCGGTCGCCGCGCGCCTGTGCCAGATGCTGGAGCGGGGCGCGGCCGTGCTGGTGTGCGGCGGCGGCGGCGGCGGCATCGGCGGCGGCGACCAACAAGGGCTCGTCGAGGTGCGCGCGGCCGCGTGCCGCCTGTCGATGCACGCGGCGGGCGCCCTCTTGCTTCCCGGCGCGGGGGGCGCGCCACCCACGTGGCGCTCGGCGGCGCTTGCGGCCCTGGGCGCGGCGGCGCTGCGGGGCGCCGGCGGCGGCAACGCCGCCGGCGCGTGGCTTCCCCGCGGCGCCGACCCGGCCGACCCCGCGTCCTCCGGCCTGGGCGCCCTGGTCTACTGCGCCCTGCGCGACCCGGCCGCCCGCGTGCGCCGTGCGGCCGTCGCGGAGCTTTGCTCGGCGGCGGCGGCGGCGGGGGCGGCGGCGGCGGCGGCGGCGGCGGCGGCGGCATCGGCCCAGGGAGCGGCCCCCCCCCTGCTCCTGGGCTCCCTGCCCGCGGTCGCGCGCGCCTTGGCCGCCAAGTGCCGCGACCGCGACCCGGCCGCGCGCGCGGCGGCCGTCGAGGCGCTCGTGCTGTCGGTGCCGCCGGCCTACCTGCTCGCGTTCGGCGAGGGCGGCGGCGGCGAGCCGGGCGGCGGCGGCGGCGGCCGCGGCGGATCGGGCGCCGTCGACGACGCCACGCTGCTCGGCGCGCTCGACCGGGCGGCGCGAGCGCTGCTGCCGGGCCCCGACGAGGAGGCGGAGGCGCAGGGACGCGTGGGGCGAGACCCGTCGCCCGCCCGCGAGCGGTTGCTGTGCCTGCTGCGCGCGATGCTCCTCGGGGGGGCGGTCGCGGGCGGCGGCATCGACGGCGGCGGCATTGGAGGCGGCGTGGCCGAGCTGCGCGCGCGCTGGGCTGCGCGCTGCGTGGTGCACGTCGACGTGAGCGAGCAAGAGTTCAAGTAAGGGGAGGGGGGAGGGGTTCGATGCGGGCTTGATTACACACAAACAACCGAAGAATCGAAGGGTCGTTGCCCCCCCCCCCCCCCCCCCCCGCGCATACGTGTGGCAGAGGGCCGGGCGCAGGGGGGGGGAGGGGGGGAGGAGAGAGAGAGAGCACGTGAAAAGAAGAAGAGATCGAGCAAAGAGGGTCTGCTGCGACTGCCATGGAGGGCGGGACAGGATGGGGCAGGGTCCACGACGCGTCAGAAGAGGGGAAGAGGCGGGCGTCTGGAGGGACGGCAGGGGGGGTGGGAGGGGAAAGAAGGCGCCGGCGGGGGGGCAACGCGCGCCGCGCCCCCCCCCCCCCCCCCCCCCCCCCCCCCCCCCCCCCCCCCCCCCCCCCCCCCCCCCCTCTCACGTCGTGAACGACTCCCCGCACCCGCACGACCCCTTGCTGTTGGGGTTGACGAACACGAACTCGCTCCGCAGCCGGTCCTCCCGGTAGTCCATGGTCGTGCCGAGCAGGTGCATCAGCGCCGCCGGGTCGATCAGCACACGGCAGGGGGCGGCGCCTTTGCCGCCCTCGCCGCCCTCGCCTCCGCCAGGCACCTCGACCAGCTCGTCGAAGCGGCCCTTGGTTTCTGTTTAGTTCGTTTTTCGGAGCGTTGTAGGGATCGTTGGGTGGGAGGGAGGCATGAGCGAGAGGGGCGCGAGCACAGAGGGTGGAGGGGGCAGGAGGCGCGCGCGCGCCGACGGCAAACGCCGACAGCGCCCACGCGCCGCCGGGCGTCTTTCTCCTCACCTGCGTAGTTGAGCGTGTAGCTCAGGCCGCTGCACCCGCGCTTCTTCACGCCGAGCTTGAGGTATTCCTGTGGGTGATAGTGATCGGGGATTGAAGATGTGAGCGGGGTGGCGGAGAGAGAGACAGATTAACCCTCCTCAGGCCCCTCCTCCTCACCTTGTGTCGCTCCTCCAGAAGCTGCCGAATCCGCGCGGCCGCGGCGTCCGTGAGCTCGAGCGCCTGCTTGCGCGGGGCCCGCGGCTGCGCGCCGGCGGCTGGTGCCGCGCCGGCCTTGGCCGCCGCCTGCGCCAGCAGCGCCAGGGAGCGGCGCATGAAAGCAGAAGGAGAAGGGAGAGTTGTGGGTGAGTCTCTCTTTCTGTTGTTGGCCTACGTGTTGTCGGATGGGTTGCGTGCTTGGCTATGATGTGGCGCGTGCGGGCGTTGACGTGGATGTCGCAAGATGTGGCGGGTGATTGAGAAGGGACACGCGGCGGAGTTGTGCCGGCATATGTGGCGCGTCTTGTCCGCGCAGGCTCGCCGGCGGCGCCCGTCGGCGGCGCTCGTCGGCGGCGTCGCTCGGCGCTTCCTATGCGGCGGACAAACGAGACCCAGCGCGACGACCAGGTGTGAGTGATTGCACAAACAGGAAGTGAATTTCCAAACGAAACCTAAACACGCTCGGATGGCTGTGAAGAGCGGGGAAAAAGCCAACGTCAGACTTGGTCGGCGCCGCGGCCCGAGGCCGTCGCCGGCTGCGCGGGAGGCGCCGCCGCCGCCGCCCCTTCAGCAGAAAACGCCAACGTCAGACTTGGTCGGCGCCGCGGCCCGAGGCCGTCGCTTCCGCGGGAGGTGCTGCCGCCGCCGCCCCTTCCGCGTTGCCGCCACCGCCGCCGCCGCCCACGACGCGCATGTATCCGCCGCGCAGCGCCGCGAACAGCCGGGGGCCGGGCTGCATCGCCTGCCGCTGCTGCTGCTGAGGCGCGGGCGGCGGCGGCTGCTGCGTCGCCACTCGCAACGGCTGCAGAGGCAGCGAAGGCGGCGGCGGCGGCTGCAAAGGCGGCGGCGGCTGCACAGGCGGCGGCGGCGGCGGCGGCGGGCGCGCCCGCTGCTGCTGCTGCTGCTGCTGCTGCTGCTGCTGCTGCTGCCAGGCCGCCAGCTGAAGCCGCTCGCGCGCGTCCATGGCCGCCACGTCGGCGGCGAACGACCGCGCCGCCGCGCCCCCCCCGGCCACCCGCGACAGCAGCACCGCGGGCAGCAGCACGAGCATCACCTTGCACGCCAGCCACAGCACCAGCAGCGCCAGGCCGGCGGCCGCCGCCACGGCGGTGGTGGCCGCGGCGCCCGCGCTGCCGCCGCCGCCGCCGCCCGGGGAGGACCCGCCGGGCATGGGCGGGCCGGCCGAGGCGTCCAGCGGGGGCGCGCCGCCCATCAGCGCGGCCAGAGGGTCGCCCGACGAGACGTCAAAAAGGCCCGGAACGCTGCCGTTGCCGCCGCTGATCGCCACGGCGGGCGGGACGGCGCCGGCGTCCGCGACAAACGCGCCCGCGGGCCCGCCGCCGCCGCCGCCTCCTCCTCCGTCCGGCACCATGCCGTCCCCTCCTCCGCCAAAGGGCGCCGGATTGAGGAAGAACAGCAGCATGAAAATCGCGAGGGCCAGGGTCAAGCTCGAGGGCCCGCCGGGCGCCGCCGCCGCCGCCTCGTCCTCGTCACTGTCCGTCGAGTCGTCGTCGCCGCCGCCGGCCGGGCGCCGGGTTCCGCGCGCTGCGCCGGGCGCGCTGCCGACCTCGAGGGCCGAGATGCGCGGCCGGCCGTCGGCGCCCTCGCTGATGGCCAGAAACAAGCCGTTGCCGAGCGGCACGAGGCGGCCGCCCGCGGCGGCCGCAGCCGCCGCCGCCGCCGCGGCGCCCGCGTGGCGCCCTCCCGCCCCGCCGCCGTGGCCCCCCTGCCCCGAGGGCGACAGCTGGTAGGCCCCGCGGAAGGGCGACGAGCACACCTCGCAGACCAGGTTGCCCTTCTCGTGGATCCAGCGCTGCAGGCAACGCCGGTGGACGAACCGCTGGCTGCCGGAGCAGGCGCAGGGGGACTCGAGGGCCTCGTCCGGGCGCTCGGCCTCGTCGTCGAAGCAGATGCGGCACATTTTCAGGGGCTGGGCGGCTCCGGCGGCCGCGGGCGGGGGCGGGAGCAAGCGCCGCTGCTGCTGCTCGTGCTCGGCGGACGGCCCCGCGACGGCCTCGGCCGCCGACGCCGACGCCGCGGACGCCGACGGGCCCGGCGCGTCGGCGGCGCCGGTCATGTTTTGCCGCGCTGCCCGAGCGCAGATAGTGCCCAGGAGCAGGGGGGGGGCGCGCTCGGTCAGAGGCGGTTGCGAGCTGGTCCTGCGCGCGCCCGCTGGGATGCAGAGGGCGTACGCGTTTGCGTGAGAAGAGAAGGTGGAGGAGTGCGGGGGGAGGTGGTGGCCGAGTGCTTTATTAGATCCAGGTGTCTTCCGGTTAGCGTGGGAGGACGGAGGAGACGTTGGTGTTGCTTTGTTGCTGCTGCTTGTCGTGTGTGGGAGAGGAGGAGCGTATCCTTCTTGAGAGGTGGTCCAAGAACCAAAAAGGAGAGACACACGGTGGACCTTCTCCACCAGGTGGAGCCACGAAATACCTCCTCCGCCTCCCCTCTTCACGCGCACACCGGAACCTTCCACTGCATTAGCAGTACGACAGTCCATCCTTGACCGACATAAGTGCTCCGTTTCGGCGGGTTCACAAGGAACCCCAAAAAAACTCTGTCTGCATTTTCCGAAACAGTTTTCCGCCCGCCGGACCGTCTGGTGACAACGATGCTTGCGCAGCGCGGCATGCGCGCGCGCGGGGGGTGCGTCGGCGCTGCCGCCGCCGCCGCGCGTTGCCGCCGCCCCCTCCTCGCCGCCGCGTTTGCGCCGGTCTCGTCGTTGTCGTCGGCGTCGTCGTCGCCGCCGCCGCCCGCGGTTCCGCCGACGTGGACGGCGCCTTCGAGCGACCCGCCGCCGCCGGCCATCACGCCCCTGCCCCCGGCCCTGCTCCCGCTGGGCGCCGCCCTCGACGCCGCGCTCGACCGCTACTGGCGCGCCTCCCCCACGGCGCGCGCCGTCGTCGACGCCATGTGGCGCCGGCGGTACGGCGAGCCGCCCGTCCGCGGCGGCGGCGGCGGCGGCGGCGGAGGACCGACCGCCGACGCCAAACAACGCAACACCACCACCGCCAACGCCCTCGCGCCTTTGCGCCACGACCACCTCGCCTTCCGCACATTCGGCGTCCCCGGGCATGGCGTCGCCGCCCTCGGCGCCGCCCTGCGCGCCTGGGGATACGTCCCCCACGACGAGGGCGGGCGCCTCAACTTCCCGAAGAAGAAGCTGCGCGCCGCCTGGTTTGCGCCGCCGCCCGGGCTGGAGGGATGCCTGCCTCGCGTTTTCGTGAGCGAGCTGAGAGCGGAGGAGCTGTCGCCGCGGGCCGCGGCGATCGTCCGGCGGTACGCGGGCACGCCCCCGGCCGCGCCGCCGCCCGCCTCGCCGCTCGAGCTCCAGGGGCTCGTTGCCGCGTCCTCCGCGTCGGCCTCGCCCGCCCCCTCCTCGCACCAGCAGCGGAAGCACGGCGACGCCGCCGACGGCCTCGGCGAGCCCCCTTGGCTCGCCGCCGCCGCCGCCCGCGCCTGGACGGCCGTCGCCGCGGGAGGCCTGCCCTGGACGCAAAGCCCTAGTCGCCGCGACTGGGAGGCCCTGGCGGCCGAGAGCGAGTATGCAGCGTGGGTGCTGGCGCACGGATATAGCGTCAACCACGCGGCGCTGTCCTTGCACGGCTTGAAGCGGCGCGAGGCGGCGCGGGAGGCGCGGGGCCTAAGCGCGCCGCCGCCTTCGGACGACCCGCGCGGCGAGCGGTCGTCGCTGGCGGCGTTTGCGGACGAGCTCTCGGCGGAGGGGTTTGCGCTCAACGGCGGCGCGGGCGGCGGCGTCGACGCGGGGCCGGTGATCAAGGCGTCCCCGGGTGACGGCGGCTTGCTGCTGCAGTGCAGCACCCTGGCGGACGCGGTTGAGTACGCGTTTGCGGGCGAGGGCGGCGAGGAAGGCGGCGGCGACGCGACAGGCCTTTTGGCCTCGATCCCGGGCGCCTACCTCGAGTTCGTCGAGCGGCGCCCGCTGCCCCGCTTCGCGCAAGTGCCGTGGCGCGAGCTGAAGGAGTGGCAGCGTCGGGACGGCTTTGAGCAGGCGAGCGCGGACGGCATCTTTGCGTCGACCTCCCTGCGCCAGCGGGGAGACACGGCAGCCGCGGGCGGGGGGGGCGGGCAGGGAGGAGCGGGGGGGGCGGGGGACGGCGGCGCAGGCGGGGGAGGTGGATTCGGGATGGCCGGCGGCGTCGGGCACGCGCCGGCCGTGATCGAGGACGCGGCGCTCCCGGCGCGCGCGCTGCCCAAGGCGGCGGGCGCGTCGTCGTCAGGCGCTTGATTGGCGTTGCTTTTGTTTTGCTTGGGGTGGGCGCTGCCGCATAACGGCATCAAAAACCAGAGCAAGCAACATTTTTGCAATCCTCCAATACCTATTGATCCGTCTCCCTCTCTCCATACGACCAACGACGATCATCCGCCGCCGTAGAGCGGGTTCCAAAGCAGGGCGCTGCCCCCACTGCCGGCGCTCGACGGCCGGCGATCGTGGCCGGCGCGCGCCCCTCCTCCACCTCCCCCTCCTCCGCCGCCCGGCGAGGGCGCCCGCGCCGTCTCCTCGAGCGCCCGGACCGCGGCCGAGAGCGCCGCGCTGCTGCCGCCGCTGCTCGGCGGGCTGCAGGCATTATCAGCGGCGGCGGCCGCACCGCCCAGGTGGGGGGGGTGCGGCGGCGGGGTCCTCGCGGGCCCTCCTCCCGCGCGAGCCACCCCCGGCGGCGGCGGCGGCGGCGGCGGCGGCGCGCGGCGCGACGAGGGCCGCACAGGCAAGCGGCGGCCCTCGAGGCGGTCCAAGGCGTCGAGCGCGGGGATGGGGTTGCCGTACGTGTGCGTGGCGTCGTCGGGTTCGGCAGCAGTAGCACGAGGCGGCGGCGACTCGCCGGCGCCGAGTGCGCGCGCGCGGCGGGCGAGGGGGCCGGGGGCTGCCGCGGGCGGCGCCTGCTGCTGCTGCTGCCGCTGCTGCTGCTGCTGCTGCCGCGCGCCGGCCGCAGGGAAGCGCGAGGAGGCCCGCTGCTGCTGCGTCGGGCGAGCAGAGGCCGAGGCGACGGTCGCGTGCGGGGGCGGGCGCGCGCCGGCCGTGGCCGCGGCAACAGCGGCGGAGGGCAGGGGCGAGCGCGCGCGCAGGCGGACGTTCGCAGCGGCAGCAGCCGCAGCCGCTCCCGCCCCCTGAGGCACGGCGGCGCCGCCAGAGACCAGGGCGGCAGCTCGCGGGGCCGAGGCCACGCGCGCCAGACGCTCGGGCGGGGGCGTCGCGGCAGCGGGCTGGGGGTCGTGATGTCCCCAGACATCCCCGACCGCGCCCGCCCCTTCCTGCTGCTGCTGCTGCTGCTGCTCGGCCCCGCCGCCGCACGACGACGACGCCCGCCGCGACGCCCCCTGCCCCCCAGCCCGCTCCTGCTCCTCCACCTCCCTCCACCTTCGCCACTCGACCGACCCCGCCAGCAGCGCCAGGAGCTCCTCGCGGGTGACGGCGTCGAGGTCCTCCCGCTCGTCCTCGTCCTCGTCCTCGTCCCCCGGGGGCGCAAGCTCTTCCCGGAGAGGGGGGGCGGCAGCGGCGGCGGCGGCGGCGGCGGCGGGCGGCGGCGAGGAGGACGGGGCCTCGCCGGCAAAGATCGGACGGAGGCGGGCCGCGGGCGCGAGGGCAGCGGCGCCCGTCCCGCTTGGGCGCGCCGCCGCCAGGCCGCGGTAGGGAGGAGAGAGGCGGCGGCCGTCGGCCAGCGAGCTGCCCACGGCGCTCGCGGGGGTGCGCGACAGCGGCGGCAGCGCGCCCACCGCGGCAGCAGCAGCGCGACCGCCGCCGCCGCTGCCGGGCGAAGGCGCGCCGCTCCCGCCGCCGCCGCCGCCGCCGCCGGCCCACAGGCCGCCTCTGAGCGGGCTGTACATGGCGTACTGCGGCGGGGTGGCGGCGTTGACCGAGTGGCCCGGGCTGCTGGCGCTGCGGCCGCTGGCGGGCGTGCCGACGGCGCTGCGCGAGGGCGCAGGATGGCCGCCGCCGCCGCCGACCGACCCAGAGGGGCCGGCCTGCGGGGCGAGGCGCGGGGGCGCCGCGGCACCGGCCGCAGCCGCAGCCGCAGCCGTTGCGTGCTCCGTGCTTCCCGCGTAAGGGCTGCTGCGCGCGGACAGCATCGGCGTGCCGCGCGATCCCGGGGTGGCGCCGGCGGGGTCGCCGCCGCCCTCCAAGGGGAAGCGCGGGGGCGTGAACCTCAAGGGCGCAGGGAGCCGGGGCGCTGCCGCGGGAGCAGGAGCAGCGGCGGCAGCGGCGGCAGCGGCGGCAGCGGCGGCGGCGGCAGCAGAGGGCGCGCGCGGGGGCCCGGCGGGCGCAAAGCCGAGGGGCGACGGCGCGGGCGGCGGCCGCGTCCCGACGGCCGAGCGCGGGGTGCTCGCGCCGCTCACGGCGCCCGCGCGGCTCGCCGGGCGCGAGCGCGACAGCGGGCCCCAGGACCCCGGGCCGCCGCCGCCGCCGCCGCTCGAGCGGCCGCCGCCGAGCCCGTCCCCGTCCCCGTCTTCCCCCCCGCCCCCGAGGGCGTCCTGAAAAAGGGCCTCGTCCAGCGAGGACGTGTCGTCGCTGTCGGCGCCCTCGGGGCCCGCCGCCGGCTCGGTGCGCCGCCGGCCGCCCGGCGCGAGCTCCTCGGGGGCGACGGTGGAGGCACGGCGGCTGGGCAGGCGCGAGCCCCACGCGCCGCCGGCCTCGACAAACGGAGCGAGGGGCGCGGGCGCGGACGCGGGCGCGGGCGCGGGCGCGGGCGCGGGCGCGGCGGGCGGCGACCGCAGCTGCAACGGTGCCGCCGCCGCTGACGCCGGTCCCGCGGCGGACGAGCGCGCCGTCCCGCGCGAGCGCGCGCTCGAGGCGCCGCCGCCGCCGCTCGACGCGGCGAGGGAGGCGGCCGCGGCGGCGGCCAGCGCGGGGTGGATCGTGGCGCGCGCGCCGCGGCCGCCGCCCGCCGCCGAGGGGGGGCGGCCGGCAGCAGCAGCTGCAGGCGGCGGCGGCGGCGGCGGCGAGCAGGGGTCTGCGGCGCCGTGGCCCGTGCTGCGCGACGTGCCGCCGCTGTTGGCGCCGCTGCTCTCGCTGTCGCGCGCGCTGCTCTGCTGCTGCTGGAGGGTGGCGGGCGGAGAGGGGCGGATGGCCGACAGCGGCAGCAGGGGGACCTGGACGGGACGGGGCTGGCGGCGGGATGCGGCGGTGGTTGTGGCGGCGGCTGCGGCGGCTGCGGCGGCGGCGGCGGCGGCGGCGGGCGGGGCCGCCGGCCGCCGCCGCCACATGCCCTCTCGCTCCGCCTCGTCCTCCTCCTCCGTCTCCTCTCGGACGTCCGAGTAGTAGGGCGTGACGCACTCGGGAGGCGCATCGCTCGGCTGATGCTCTTGCTCTTGCTGCTGCCGCCGCGGGGGCGTGCCCGCCGCCCCCGCCGCCGCGCGACGGCCAGAGCTGCTGCCGCCACCGCCGCCGCCACCGCCGCCGCCGCCGCCGCCCGAGCGGCTTGCGCCGGCCGCCGACCAGGAGAGGCCCAGCTCGGCGCTGCTGTCCGCCAGGCAGGCGCCGGCGGCGCCGTATCGTGCAAATCGCGGCGCCAAGCCCTCGGGCGCAAGGCGGGCGCGCACGACCGAGCTCGACCGGGCCGCGCTGCTGTTGGTGCCGCTCGCGCCGCCGCTGCCGCTGCCGCCGCCGACACGCGCCGGCGGCGGCGGCCGCAGCGTCTGCGCTTGCGTCTGCTGCTGCCGCTGCTGCCGCCGCCGCCGCTCCATCGGCGAGAGCGCAGCCGCCGCGTCCTCCACCACGGGCCCGAGCAGGGCCGAGGCCGAACCGGACGCCCTAGCGCCGGCGACTGGGCTGCCCATCCGCACAGCGCTGGCGCCGCTGCTGCGGGCGGCCGCCGCCGCCGCCGCTGCCGCCCCCGTCGCGCCGCCGCCGCGGGCAGCCGCCCTGTGGTGGACCGAGAGCGCACTGGCGCGCTCGAGCGACGACGACAGGCCGGTGGTGGGCGGCGGGCGGGGGCGGTTCCGCGCGACGGGGCGGGTGTAGGCGGGGGCCTGCACGCGCTTGCGGGCGCTCGGGGGGGTGGTGGCGGAGGCCGGCGGGGGGGGCACGCTGGCGCCCGGCGCGGCGGCGGCGGCGGCGGCGACGGCGGAGGCCGGGCGGAGACCGCACACCCCCGCGGGCAGAGGCGCGAGGGCGGGCCAGCTGCCGCGGCTGCCGCCTGCCGACGAGGACGAAGGGTGGCGGTGGTGGCGGGCCGAGGCGGCGGCGGCGGCGGCGGCGGCGGCGGCGGCCGACGACGACGACGGAGGAGGGAGCGCCGCTCGCGCCGCCGGCCCGACCGTGGCGGCCGCCGATCCCGCTCCCGCTCCTGCCGCCGCCGCCGCCGCCGGTCCGCCGCCGCGCATGCGGCTGAGCGCCTCGTCCTCGCCCTCTCCGCCCGCGTCCTCTTCGGCAAAGAGGTGGGGCGGCGGCGAGCACATGATCGGCGCCGAGGACGACGAGGCGCGCGACGCGCGCATGGCCGCTGCGGCGGCGGCGAGCGCAGACGCCGACGCAGAGGGCGGGCGCGGCAAGCCGGGGGGCGGAGCGACGGGGGCAGCAGACGGGTGCGCCGGGCCGCCGACCCAGGCGAGCGCCCGGTGCTCTTCCTGCTCCTGCTCCTCGTGGCTCGCCCGGTGGCTGCTGCCGCTGCTGTTTGTCGGCGCTGCTGCTGCTGCTGCTGCTGCGGCGGCGGCCGCGCCGAGCGAGCCACCACCGCCCCCGCTGCCGCCGCCGCCCGACGCCTGGGCCGCCGCCGCCGCCGCCGCCGCCGCCGCCTGCCGGCTCTGCCGCGCCGCCCGCAGCATCCGCCGCGACAGCCACGCCTCCATGGCCGCGGCCTGCTGCTGCTGCTGCGCGCGGTTCTGCGACTGGGTCGACGAGGCGGAGCCGGTCGCGGGGCTGTCCGGCGCCGCCGCCGCCGCCGCCGCCTCCACGGCGGGCGCCGGCCGTCGCGTCGGCACGCCGAACCGCAGGCCGGCGACCAGCGCCGTGCCGTCGCTCGCGCGCGCTGCTGCCGGCGGTGGTGTTGCTGCTGCTGCTGCTGCGGGAGCGGCGGCGGCGGGAGGCGCCTTTCGTTGCTCCGCGGCTTCCGTCGCAGGAGCAGCCGCCGCGTGAATAGCAGCAGCAGCAGCGGCCGCGCCGCAGCTGCGGTCGGCGCGCGCTCCGCCAGGGGCACGAGGCGGCGGCGACGCCAGCGACGGCAGGAGCAGCTCGGGCGGGTGGCCCCCCGCGCCCGGGTCCGAGGTGGGCGGCATGCTGATGCGCACGGCCGCGACGCGCCGCGCCGCCTCGGCCTCCCGCCCGTCCCGCTCGCGCCGCGCGCGAAGCTCCCGCCGCCGCCGCCCGTCCTCGGCGCGAAGGTCTGCCGCCGCGCGCGCGCGGTCGCGCTCGAGCTGCGCGGCGGCCCGGCGCGCCTCGGTGCGGTCGTAGGAGAGGCGCGCGGCGGAGGGCGGGGGCGAGGGAGACCGCCGCTGCTGCCCCTGGTGCGGCTGCCGCTGGTGCGGCTGCTGCAGGAGGGAGGGGTCGTTGCCGCCGCCCGCGCGCTTTGGCCGAGGCGCGGGCAACGGCGACGGCGCCGCCGCCTGCGCGTGCGACGCGGTGGCGGCGATGCGCGAGCGCGCGCTGGCCGTCAGGTCGCCGTACGAGGCGCGCGGGCCGCGGCGACGGGCGGAGTCCTCGCCCTCGTCCGCGCGCTCCTCCTCGGCCCGCAGCGCCGCCGCCGCCGTGCGCGCCATCGGCGTCGTCGGGCGCGCACGCGCGATCGACGCGCCGCCGCTGCCAACGCCAACGCCCCCGCCCAGCAGAACCGACGCCACCTTCCACGGCGGTTGCTGCTGCTGCTGCTGCTGCTGCTGCTGCTGCTGCTCGCGCCGGCGCTGATTCGTACGGTCCGCGGACCTCGGCGGGGCGCCCGCTCGCCGGTGCTGCTGCAGCTGCCAGCCGGGGCTGCCGACCGACAGAGCGCCGCCCCCGCCCCCTCCGCCGCCCCCTCCGCCGCCGCCCCGCCCCGTCGCAAACGGCAGCGGCGGCGGCGTGTTGCACTCGTCGCTGGCCTGGTCCTCGTTGCCGGGACGCTTGCGGCGCAAGCTGTGGCGGTCGACGCTGACGTAGCTGTCCGCGGACGAGGCGACGGCCGACTGGCGGGGCTCGCCGCATGCGCGACGGGGGCCGGAGGGGCTCGGGCTGGGGGCGGGCGCCGGCGACCGCGCCGCCGCCGCCGCCGCCGCCATCGCAGCCTGCGGTCCCGCCTGCGGCGGCGGCAAGGGCGCTGCGTCCGCCGCCGCCCGTGGGCGCACGTGTTTGGCGTGCTGCTGCTGATGATGATGAAGGGGCGAGCCGGGCGAGCGGGCGCCCGGCAGCTGCCCGTCCGCCCCAAGCCTGGCGCGGTCGCCGCCGCCGCGATTCTTTTCCGACGGCGGCGGCGCTGCGGCCTCTGCTGCCGCGCCTCCTCCTCCTCGTCCTCCCGCCAGGGTCAGGTTGAAGCGATCGCTAAGTTCCCGGAAGAACGTGTCCATTGTTGGCGGGGATCGATTGCTGGCGCTCACGGGTACTTTCCGGGGGGATGCAAAAAAAGAAACACTCTCTTCCGGCGGACGGCGCGCGGCACGAACGGTGTAAGCAGGTCAAGTCATATGATCGCCGTGTTGGTCTCCAACAGTGTGTGTTTCGGCGGCCATCGTGGCGCTTGCGGAAGAAGAGGCGAACTCCAGCTGTTGATTTTTAAATGAGCTCGTCCGTTGGTTCGAAAGTGGCGGGGGGGGGGGTCAATGTCGCTTTTCTCTCCAAAGATGGGTCAGAAGGGGCGCCGGCTCGTTGCAACAGAGAGGGCGCGAGAGAGACGAGACCTACTAAGCGCGAGAAAGGCGCCGGGGGCCGTCCGACGCTCGCTCGCCTTTTTCCCCATTCCTTCCAATCAAGCGTCAATCGGCACCGCCTCGTGCAAATAGGCCACCCCCTTGTCCTTGTCCACGCACTGCCCCGCGCCCCGCAGCACCCACTTGCTCGTCAGCAGGCCCTCAACCCCCACGGGACCGCGCGCGTGGATCCGGCCCGTGCTGATGCCGACCTCGGCCCCGAGCCCGAAGCGAAAGCCGTCGGCGAAGCGGGTGCTGGCGTTGTGGAAGACGCAGGCCGCGTCGACACCCGACAGGAACGCGTCGGCGCTGCGCTCGTCCTCTGTGACGATGAGCTCGGTGTGCCCGCTGCCGTTGGCGTGGATGTAGTCGATGGCGGCGGCCAGGGACGGCACGACCTCGAGGGTGGCGTCCAGGGAGGAGTACTCGTGCCGCAAGGGGCGGGCGGCGGGCAGCAGGGGCGCGCCGCCCAGGCCCGGGACGATGGCGCCCGCCGCGGCCGCGCGCTTGCTGCCGCCGTTACCGTTGCCGTTGCCGTTGCCGTTGCTCTCTCGGTCGCCTTCTGCTGCGTCGTCCCCGCCGTTGCCACCACCGCCACCGACAACGGCGGCGCCGTACATCTCCATGAGCCGGTCGCCCGCGTGCAGCGTGACGCCCGCCTCGCGCAGCGCGCGCGCGACCGCCACCAGGCCAGAGGAGGAGGCGGGGGGCGGAGCGCCCGAGGCCGCCGCCGCCTCCGCATCCGCCGCCTCGTCGCCGCCGCTCTCGCCGCGCTCCCTTGCCGGCGCCAGCGCCTCGTGCACCAGTACCGTCTCCACCGCGTTGCACGCCGCCGGGTAGTCGCACTTGCCGTCCACGGCCAGCCGCGCCGCCATGCCGAGGTCTGCCGAGCAGTCCACAAACAGGTGGCAGACCCCGTCGGCGTGGCCAAGGACTGGGATCCTGGTCGAGGCCTGCACGTGCGCGACCAGGGCGTTCCCCCCGCGCGGGATGACCAGGTCGATGTCGCCGTCGAGCTTGAGCAGCTCGGCGATCTCGTCGCGCGTCTCGACCAGCGCGACCAGGTCGGCGGCCGCGGGAAAGAGGCCGCCGCCGTCAAGCGCGGCGACGACCGCGCGGTGCAGCGCGGCGTTGCTGCGGCGCGCCTCCTTGCCGCCCTTGAGCAGGAGGCCGTTGCCCGAGCGCACGGCGAGCGCGGCGATCTGCGGCAGGGCGTCGGGGCGCGCCTCGAAGATGACCAGTAGCACGCCGATGGCCGCCGTCTGCTTCTCGAGCAGGAGGCCGTCCGCCAGGCGCGTGCGGCAGAGCGGCCTGCCCAGCGGGTCTGGCCTCTGCGCGGCGATGGCGCGGACGCCCTCGGCGAGCTGGGCGATCTTCTGGGGCTTGAGGGCGAGGCGCTGGAGGAGGGCGTCGCTGGTCTTGCTGGCCTTGGCCTCCTCGACGTCCTGGTTTGGGTTGGTTTGGTTTTTGGGGGGTGCGCAATGGTTTTTGTGTTGCTTGAGCGACGGCGAAGAGAGAGAGAGAGAAACAAGAGCCGCCGACGACGCCGACGACGACGCCGACGAGGATGCGCGACGGCGGCAACCATGCGTCCCTGCCAATCCCAATCCCACCAGTCACCGTATCCTCACCTTGGCGTTCTCGGACATGATCTCGGCCTCGCTCGCGACCAGCGCGTCCGCGACGCGCACGAGCATGGCCGACCGCTGCTCCGAGGAGAGCGCCTGCAGCTGGCGCGCGGCGCGGCGCGCGCGCTGGGCCAGGTCGCGCGCGCTCACGGGCACGGCGACGTCGGCCATCGCTGGTTCTGTTGCTGTCGCCATCACAGGTGTGGTCTATGGAGGGCGACCAGTGCGCGAGAGAGACAGGCAACAGATGGAAGTTTGGCTCTGCCTCTCCGTCCCGTGCCGTGGAGAGGCGGCGGCGATACTCGCTGATTAGTGGGTGGTCAACGATGGTCTGTGGAGGAAAGGAACAGTTGAGGATTGGGTTGCGGATTGCAGGAGGGAGATGTCGCGGTCGCGTTTGTTTTTCAGTCGTTCCAGTCGCCGCCGTCGAGCGCCCGTCCCGCCTAGCCAGCAACGGGAAAAAACGACGCACCGACCGCGTCCCCCACCCACCAACACAAGCGACAAGTCCCCCACAACCAACCAAACATCGCTGTTGCCCCTCCCTCCCCTCCAATCATACCCATTTGGCGCGACCGGCGATAGGCGCCGAACGAAACAAAACTTGTCAAGGCGCCGCCGCCGCACCGCATTGCCGCCGTCGAGACAGATACGCTCTCAAACAAAATCACCAAAATAGATTGATCAAACCAAAACCCACCACCATGAGCGCGCCAAACAACCCGTACGCCCCTCTGACGAGCGGCGTAATGGGAGCGGCGCGCTCTGCCGAGGTGTCCTGGGGGTCGGCGGCCGCGGCGGCTCCGCGCAAGGCGGTCGTCATCGGAGGCGCCGCGCGCAGCGGCAGCGTGAGCGACGCGACGGCCGCGCGCAGCGGCGGCGGCGGCAACAACCCCATCATCAGCCGTGGCAGCAACGCGGGCAGCGGCGCCAACGACGCGTCGACGTTCACGGACCCGGGATTCGCGCCGCTGACGCATGGCCTGCGCGCGCGCGCGTCGTCGGCCAGCTCGGCCGCTGCCAAGCCGCCGCAACCGCCGCCGCCGCCGCCCTCGCGCTCTCGCCCGCCGCCGCCCTTTTCCTTTGCGGCGGCGCCCGGCAAAACCCCGGAGGCCGTGCCGACGGCGGCCACCTCCGCCCCCAGGTGGCCCCCTGCCGGGATCCACCTGACAACCCCGGGAGCGGATGAGTCCGTCGGAAGCCACGACGTGGCGGTGGTGGGTTTAGCGAGCTCGGGGCGCTTTGTTGGCGGGGGCATCGGCGGCGGCAGCGGCGGCGGCGGCGGCGACGGCGACGGCGGCGGCAATGGCGGCCCACGGCCAGAGAGCGCCGTGTCGTCGATCGCCTTTGGCGGCGACTGCGGCGGCGACTTCGGCATCGTCCAGGCCATGTCCGTGCTCGAGCGGCCGCACCAGCTGCGGCAGCAGCAGCAGCTGCTGCCGCACTGGACGCTGGCCGCCGCGCCCTTTCCCGTGGCGAACGCCGCCTCGTGGGCCGCCAACCGCCGCCGCCGCCCCTCGACGCGCGGCGGTTGGCCCGCCATGGACGAGGAGTCGGCGCCCCTGCTGCTGCCTCCCTCGCTGCCCGCGCGCGGCGACGACCAGGACGAGGGGCCGGGGTGGACCTCCGGCGAGCGCGCCGTCGCCGTCGGAGGGGCGAGCCTGAGCCTGAGCGCGAGCGTCGACGACGGCGCGGCGCAGGCGGACGGCCGCGCGCGCCCGCGCCCGCCCCTGCCCGCGCCCCCGCCCGCGCCCGCGCCCGGTGCGCTGGCCCCGCGCCCTCCGCTGGCGCCGCCGCCCCGGCCGGAGGCCGCGCGGCCGCACCGCCGCAGCAGCAGCGGCTCCGCCTCGGTCAACGACAGCAGCCGCTCCGACGGGGCGGCGCGCAGCATCGTGGTGCTCCCGCCCCTGCCGGCCGACTTTTTCGCGGGCCTCTCGGGCCTCTCGGGCCTGTCTCCCTCGGGCGGCGGCGGCGGCGGCGGCGGCGGCGGCGGCGCGGCAGCGTCGGGCGCCCCGCCCGCGTCGCCGCTGCTGCCGATCCGCGAGCCGCCCCCGCGCCGCCAGGTCACCTCCCTGCTGACGGCGGTGCTGCCGATGACGCCGGCGGTCGGCCCGGCCTACTGCGCCGCGCTGATGGTGGGCGGCGACGGTTCGGCGGCGGCGGCGCCGGCGGCAGCGGCGGGGGCGGAGGGCCTCTCGCGGCGGCAGCCTCGCCTTTCTTTTGCGGTGGCAAAGCCTGTGGCGGGCGAGATCAAGGAGGCCGACGGGGACAAGGAGAACGAGGCCGAGCCGCCGCAGCAGGAGTCGGACCACCAGCGCCGCATGCGCCGCCGCCAGGCTTGCTGCGGCGAGGACGACGGCGACGGCGACGACGGCGGCGACCGCAGCGACGACGGCCAAGGGGGCGGCAGCAATGGCCGCATCGGCCAGGGCCACAACAACGACGACGACCCGCCCTTTTTCCACCAGGCGCCCATCCACGCCGCCGCGCGCCGCGTGCTGTCCGCCGAGCAAGAGTGCGCCGCCGCCATGCAGGGCCGCCTGTTTGCGACGGTGGCGGCCGCCTCGGCCGCCGTCGCTGCCGCCGCGGTCGCGCCGTCGTCGGCGTCTTCAGGGGGCGGCGGCGGCGGCGGCGGCGGCGGCCGGGGCGCCGCCGCCCTCGCCAAGCCGCGCGCCGCGCGCCGCCTCGACCTAGCCGCCGCTAGCGCCGCGCCGTCCGCCTCGCGCGGCGACAGCGGCGGCGGCGGCGGCAGCAGCATGATGACGAGCGTCGGCGGCGGCGGGTCGTGCGCGATGTCGCTGGCGACCGCGTCGGCAGAGGCCGGAGGCGCGGGGGGCGCGGCAGGAGGAGGAGGAGGCGTTGCGGCTGGCGCCGCGGCGGCGGCCGCGGCGCCCGGCGGCGCCAAAGGCGCCAAGGACGAGGAGGAGGAGGAAACGTCGGTGGGCAACCGCTAAAGTCGGACACGCAAGAGAAGAGACAAGAGACGAGGAGGAGAAGCAAGGATGGAGAGAGACGGGCGCGCGAATTAAAACACGAGACGACGCAATCCGACAAGAAAGAAAACAAAACCAGACCAAATGCAAGTCCTAAAAAAGCGCACCACTCACTACTTGGCCGACGACGCCGCCCCCACGCTCAGGCCCCTCAGCTCCGCGCACAGCGACGGCTTGGGCACCCCCCCGGCCTCCAGGTCGCCCCAGTCCTTCCACGGGTAGTCCACGGCGCGGCGGCCCGAGGCGTCGCTCGGCACGAGCGCGTCGATCGCCGCCTTGGCGCGGTCGTCGAGCCTCCACCCGCCGAAGACGCCGCGCGCGTTCTCGGCCTGGCGCTCCTGGCTCGATGCCTTAGGGACGACGGCGACGCCGCGCTGCGCGTTGTAGCGCAGGAGGACCTGCGCGGGCGTGCGGCCGAGCGACGCGGCGACGGCGGCGATTGTGGGATCGTCGAGCGCGTCGTGCGACGTGTGGCCGCCCAGCGGGGAGTGGGCGACGCAGGCGACGCCGCGGCGGCGCAGGACGCCGACCAACTTGCGCTGGGGCAGCAGGGCGTGGAGCTCGGCGTGCACGACGGCGGGGCGGACGGGCGGGGCGGCGGCCACCTCGGCGCCGGCGCCTGCGCCCGCCGCTCCCGCGGCCTTGGCGGCCGCCACGCGCGCGTCCACGTCCGCCAGCACCTCCTCCACCTGCGCCAGCGACGCGTTGCTCAGGCCCAAGGTCAGCACCTTGCCGCGCGCCACCAGCCCCTCCAGGGCGCGCCACGTCTCCAGGAGAGTGACCTCCGTGTCAGGCCGAATGGTCTCTGGCGCGCGGATGTCGCTGCCCGGCAGCCAGGCCTCGGGCCAGTGCACCACGGCGCAGTCCACGTAGTCCAGGCCCAGGTCGGCGAGGGAGAGCTCGACCGAGGCCACCGCGTCCGCCGGGCGGTGCTCGGTGTTCCAGATCTTGGTGGTCACGAAGACGTCGGCGCGGGCGGCGGGGGTGGCGGCGCGGCGCGAGGCCTCGGCCGCCGAGACCGTCTGCCGCTCGAGCGCGGACGGGTCGGCCCCGCCCTCGAGGCGCTGCTCCTCGGCCGACATGGCCAGGAACGCCCGCAGGCCCTCGCCCACCGCCACCTGGTTGCCGTAGAACGACGCGCAGTCCAGGTGCCGGTACCCGAGCCGCAGCGCCGACGCGACCGCCGCCGCCGGCGACGCGAGCTTGTAGGTCCCCAGGCCGAGCACGGGCAGCCGGCGCCCTCCCGCGAGCGCGAGGTGGCGCGGCTCGGACTGGGCGGCGACGGCGGCGGCGGCGGCGGCGTTGGAGGCCGTGGCCGCGGCCTGGGCGGCGGTCTCGGCGGCGAGGCTGGTGGGCGCCGGGCCGTTCCAGGTGCCCGTGGGGCCGGCGCCCCTGCTGGCCGGGGCGCCGCCGCCGCCGCCGCCGCCATTGCCGTGGCCGCCGCCGCCGCCGTACCCGGCCGCGCGCTCCTTGCCGTAGCTGTCGTTCTTGCCCGGGCGCGGATGATGCATCAGGTAGGGAAAGGCCTGGCCCTTCCAGTCGACCTCGGCGCACCCGTCGTGAGACATTGTGTGTGTGGGGGGGAGTGGTGTCTCGCGTTTCGATGAGAGAGGGAGGGGGAGGAGGGGGAGGGGTGGGGGTGGCGTTCCGCCGCTCGCGTTGATGCCCGTCGCGTGGATGTGAATGCTGTTATGAACTGTCGTCGATGTAGATGTTGATTGATGTCGGGTGCAACTGGACACGCGCGCAGGGCTGCTCTGAGTAGTAGGTGCGGCGGGAGGGAGGATGACGCCGCGGACGATTTGTGGGCAGGAGCGGCGGCGGCGGGGGATCGGGAGGGCGAGCGGGCGAGCGCGCGCTCCACGTGCCGCAAGCAAACAACAAAGAGCGCGGCGCTCCGTACATCTCCGCACAAACCTAAATCGACGCGACAAGCCACGCTCATTCGCAACCTGTCGACACATTATCTTGCCAGCGACCCCTATCGACCGCCCCCACGCTGCCAATTCAAGAACAGATACGGGGGACCTTTCTATTGCCGGCGACCCCTTCGGTGAATCGCCCCCAGTCGCATGGAGGCACCGCCGCCCAGCCTCCTCGCGGGCCGGCGCTCGCTGTCGGAGCCGGGACGCCTGAGCGCTCAGGGCGAAGGCGCGGGCGAGGCCACGGGCGGCGGCTGCCCCTTTTCCGGATCGGCGGCGTCGCCGTCGTCCTCGGCGTCGACGTCGGGAGGCTGCCCCTTTGCCGCGGCGACAGCAGCAACCCCCCGCCCCGGGGCGCGCCCCCTCTGGCAGTCCCGCCTCCGCCGGCCCACCGTCGGCGGCGAGGCCGCCCAACTCACCCGCCGCGCCCTGCGCGCCCAGGACCGCGCCTGGACCCTCCAGGAGGTGTCGCGCCACCGCTTCGCCGACGACGGATGGATCGCCGTTGGAGGAAGGGTGTTTGACGTGACGGAACACGTCGTCCGCCACAAGGGGTGGGACACGGGCTGCGGCATGACCGAGGTGCTGTCGATCCTGGCGCACCTGGGGTCGGACTGCACGGCCGAGTTCGGCGACATCCACGGGTGCTACCCGGCGGCGTTCGCGCAGCTGAGGGCGTATGACATCGGCGCGCTGCTGCCAGAGCCGGCGGCAGCGGCGGGCGGCGGCGGGCAGGGCGGCGGGGAGCAGGACTGACGTGCGTTGGACAGAGGGGCTTTGGGGCGAGCGAGGGAGGGGGGGGTGGGCTGGCGGCCGGCGAGAGCGGGGGGGGGGGGGGGCTGGCGGCCGGCGAGACACACGCCCCTTTGTGAGTTCGAGCGGCCGGCCAGGCAGGGGCGGGGCGAGGATCGGGGCGAGGAGCGGGGGCGCACCGCGGGACGATACGCCGGCGACTGAAAGCAGAAGACGCGGGGGCCCTCTGTCCCCGCGCTCTCTCGCATCAATACAATTAACTCTGACGAAGAATTTAATTCCGAACAACAATAAACCACAACGACCGCGCGCCCCCCCTCGTTTCCTCGTCAGAGCCCGGCGACCAGCAGCGCCGCCGCCCGGTTCCCCGCCGCACAGTAGACGCGCCGCAGCAGCGCGGCCGCCGCGAGCGCCTCCTCGCGCGTGGCCAGCGGGTCGAGCAGCGCGTAGGCCTCGACGCCGCATGCGCCGCCGCCTCCGGCGTCGTCGCCGTCGCCGTCCGCGGCAGCGGCGTCGTCCGCGAGGGCGACGGCGGCCCAGCGGTCGCCGCGCACAAAGGCCGCGCTCGCGAAGGGAGGCGCCAGCGGGGCGGCAATCGCCGCCCTCCGCTGCTGCTGCTGCTGCTGCTGCTGCTGTTGCTGGCTCGGGGCCCGAGCGCCAAATAGGAGGGGCAAGACGCCACCGCCGCCGCCGCTCGATGCCGCCACAGCCGTGGCAGGAGCGGAGGCAGCGCCGGGCCCCCCGCCTATCCGCCCCGAGCGCTCGGCCGCCGCCGCCGCCGCCGCCGCCGCCGCCGCCGTCGCAACCACCGCCTGGCGCGCATAGTGCGGGTGCGGCGCGTGCGCGGACGTGTTGCTGTTGCTGTTGCTGTCGGATCCCACGGCCGCGGGCGGCCAGTATGATCCCCCGGGCGCATCCCCGCCCGCGCCGTACATCAGGGCGTGCAGGGACGCGTAGGCGCGGAAAGCCTCGCGCCGCAGCTTGCGGGCGCCGCCGCCGCCGCCTCCGCCGCCGCCGCCGCCGCCGCCGCCGCCCTGGCCGTCCGCAAACGGGCCGCCCGCGGAAAAGGGGGCGCTGACGAGCTGCTGGCGGCCCGGGTAGCGCAGGCAGTAGTGCCAGAGGAGGGGCGGGAGCGAGGGGTCGCCGGGGCACAGAGGGGTGCCGGGGACCTGGGGCTGCTGCTGGTGGGCGGGGGCGGGACAAAGGGAGGGCGGAGGGCCGGCGCTCGCGGCAAGCGCGGCGGCGGCGGCGGCGGCGGCCGCGCGCGCCGCCGAGGGGATGGCGCCCACGTGCCGCAGCGCGCTCTCCAGCTGCCTGCAGGCCGCGGCCATGCGCGGGGACGCGTCCGGGGTCTGCGCGATCAGCACCGCAAACAGCTGGACGTGCGTCTCTGCTGCCGTCGTCGTCGTTGACGCCGGCCGCCGAGCAGCGCGCTCGTCGTCCGCTGCTGCCGCCGCTGCAGACGGCGGGCGGCGTCCCTCGACCGGCTCGGCGGGGCCCAGGCAGCCCACGCACGCGTGCAGAAAGGCCGTGGGGCTCACGTGAGGCAGGCAGACGGGCACGAGCGCCGCGTCCTGCAGCTCGGGCTGCCGCAGGGCGGGCGACGTCTGCAGCAGCAGGAGCAGCGCCTGGAGGTCGCACGCGGCGGGCAGCGGCGGCAGCCGCTCGGCGGGGCCGGCGGCAGCGGCGGCTCCGGCGGCAGAAGCAGAAGCAGAAGCAGCAACGGCGCCGCCTGGCAGTGGCCCCCGCTCGACCGCGACCACGACGGGGCGGTGCTCCCCCGCGGGCGGCGGAAGCATCCACGAGGGCGGGGCAACCGGCGCCTCGGCCCCGTTGCCGCCGCCGCCGCCAGAGGCTGCCGCTGCCGCCGCTGCGTCCGCCGCCGCCGCCGCCGCCCCCGCCGCGACGACGACGGGCACCGCCGCCACAACTCCGTAGAGCGCGCCGGACGCGCGCAGGGCCGCCGCGAGCGCCAGGCCGGCGGCGCGGCGCACGGGCGCGGACAGGCCCGGGCAGGGCTCGACCGCGCCAAAGAGCGCGAGGGGGAGGCAGGCCGAGGCCTGGCGCGACAGCAGGCGCAGCGCGGCGTCAAGGGCAGAGGCGCCGCCGTCGCCGCCGCCGCCGCTGCCGCTGCTGCTGCTCGGGCCCCCCGCAGCTCCGGCGCCCGCCGGCGGCGGCGGCGGCGGCCTGTCCTCGCCCAGCATCTCGCGCACGTCCAGCCCGGGCCTCCGGCGCAGGGCGTGCTCGACCCCCCCGGCGCACACAAGCAGCAGCTGCCGGTGCGCGGCGTCCAGCAGGGCCCTCAGCGCCAGCGGCGGCTCGGACGCCCTCCGCGACGACGCCAGCAGCAGCAGCGACCCGCGCCTGGCGAATGCGACGCGCGCGGCGCCCGCGTCCAAAGGGCCGCCGGCGGACACGGACGCTAAGGGGGCGCCACCGCCCGCGTCCTCGGCCACGGAGGCGAGGGCCTGCGCGAGCGCGGCGAACGAGGCGAGGTGCCCCTCGTCGTCGTCGTTGCCGTCGTTTCCGTTGTCGTCGACGTCGTTTCCGTCGTCGCCGTCGTCGTTGCCGTTTCCGTCGTCTGTGTCGTTGGCGTCTGCGGCGGCGACGGCGCCACCGCGGCGGCTGCCGCTGGTGTGGCGCGAGAAGACGGGCTTGCCGGCGGCCGTGACGATGACGAGGTGGCGCTTGTGGCTCGCCCACGACGGGCGACTGGCGCCGCCGCGGGTGCTGCGGGCGCCGCTGCTGCGAGGAGCAGGGGTGTCTGCGCCGGCGGCAACTGCGGGCGCTGTCGTTGCCGTTGATGTTGTTGTCGCCGGCCCCACGGGCCGGTTGACGACATCAGCGTCCCGCCCATCCTCGTCACCACCCTGCTGCTGCTGCTGCGGGGCTGCTCGCCGCCGGCCCGGGCTGCCGTTGCTCGCCGGCGCGCCGTCGTCGTCGCCTGGAGAAACGCTGTTCGCCTCCGCCGGCGGTCGATCGAGGCGCGCCGAGTCGCCAACGACGTCTGCTGCTGCTTCCGGCCCCTCCATGTTTGTTCGTAGTTGGTGTGACGCTATCGCCCGGCTGGATCACACGCTCATGAGCGCCGCACGACTGCGGGGTCGCGCGGAGGAGGGAGGCGCGGCATTCGCGCGCTTCTCGTCTGTTGCGCTTCGAGTTTGTGCGTTCGTTGCGCGCCTCGGGCGTGTTTTTTTGGAGGACGATCGGGTGTGTCTTTCTGAGAGAGCTTGTCGTGCGCTGTCAGGTCAGGTCGGCCGCGTTTGGATCGCGAGCGATCGGGCAAGGCGACAACGGCGCTCCGTTTTGACCCCGAGCGCGAGCGCCTCGCGCCGACAAAAGACGGCGTTTTCCAAAAGAAGACTTTTCACACATCGAGAAAGACACGTCAAAAAAGAGGCTTTATGGGGCGGCCACAGAAAACACGAGCGCGCCCGCCCCCGGTCATACAGGTCCCCGGTAAGGCGGCGACGGCGCCGCGGCGCGCCCGCGCCCCGCTGCGCCAAAGCCGCGCGGCATCGGCAGCGCCGACGGCGGCGGGGGCGGAGGCGGGGCCGGGTGGGGGTGGTGGTGCTGAGGGTGGGGGGGGTGCGGGTGGGGGTGGTGCGCGCGCCCGTGGCCGTGGCCGTGGCCGTGGCCGTCCAGGTCCATGGGGCTCGGCCCGGAGGCGCCGCGCGCCGGGCCCGCGCCCTGCGCGTACACTGGCTCGAAGCGCTTGCGCGGCGGCGCCGCGCCCGGCGGCCCCGGCTCGCGCGCGGGGCTCGGACGCTTGGGCGCGCCTCGGCCGCTGGCCCCTCCTCCGCTGCCCGCGGCCGCTGCCGCTGCCGCTGCCGCGCGCGAGCCAACCTGCAGCTGCGCCAGCAGGCGCGCGCCCGAGGACATGTCCGCGGCGGCGGGCGGCGGCTGGAAAGGGTACTGGTAGGGGGCCGCTGCCGCCAGAGCCGGATCGGCGCCGCCGCCGCCGCCACCGCCGCCGCCGACGCCGACGCCGCCTCCTCCCGTCATCATCATCTGCGGCTGCTGCTGCGGCTGCTGAGGCTGCTGGTACCCGTACATCGAGTAGTCCTGCTGGGGCTGCTGCTGCTGGGACTGCGCGTAGCCGTACGGCTGCGGCTGCTGCGCGTAGTAGCCGTAGGGGTCGGAAGACGGCGGGGGAGGGGGTGGGGGCGCCGCCAGGCCGCCGCCGCGATAGTAAGGGGGCGGCGGCGCCTGCGGCTGCTGCTGCCGCTGCTGCTGCTGCTGCTGCTGCTGCTGCTGCTGCTGCGAGGGGTAAGGGTAGTAAGCGTTGACGGGCGGGGCGGGGGCCGGCGCGGCGGGCACGAACCGCGGCAAGGGCTGCATCGGGCGCGGCGCGGGCGGGGCCTGGACGGGCAGCGGGCCGCGCGGCGGCGGCGGCTGTCGGGGCAACGGCGGCGCCGGCGCCGACGCCGGCGCCTGCTGCCGCGGCCTCGGCTGCTCCCTCTGCTGCTGCTGCTGCGGCTGCTCCAACTGCTGCTTGAACTGGCGGTGCGACGCCTCCGACTCCCACACGGGCGGCGGCCGCAGCTCCAGGTACGACGCGAACCGCTCCGGCTGCGGGTCGGGCCCGGGCAGCGCCTCGCCGCCGGCCGCCTCGTCGAGCGCGAGCCGGACGCACGATGCGTCGACCTTGGCCACGGCGCCAAAGCGCGAGACGGGCGGCGGCGGCGGGACGAAGAGGAGGTGCTTGTTTGCGCTGCTGCGGTTGCCGCCGCCGCCGCCGCCGGCGCGCTCGAACAGGTAGCCGCGCCCTTCCTCGAAGAGGGCGGCCTGCTCCTCGCCGGCGCCGGCGCCGGGCTCCGCGGACCCGCCCCTCTTGCCGCCGCCAGAGCTGCCGCCGCCGCGGGCCTTGCCGCCGTTGCCCGCGCCGCCGCCGCCGCCGCCGCCGCCGCCGCCGCTGCCCGCGGCCGCCAGCTTCAGCGCCGCCGCCGACGCGTCCACGAGCCGCTGCACGGGAAACGGCGCGTAGGGGTGCTTGGACTGCACGTGCACCCGCCGCCGCCCCTCGACCGCGCGCAAGGTCAGGCGCGTCGCGTCGATCTCCCTCGAGATCCCGGCCCCCTCGCCGCCGCCGCCGCCGCCGCCGCCGTTACCGCCGCCGCCGCCGCCGCCGCCGTCGCCCGCTTGCCCCAGCCCCCTGAGGCGCGCGTTGAGGTCCCCCAGGCGCAGGCTGCAGCGCGACACCTCGCCCATGAGCTCGGCGCACTCGCCGCAGTCTTCGAACACGTCCCACACGCCCGAGCCGGGGGCGACGAGCGGCCGCAGCGCCTCGGGCAGGTAGGAAGACGCGCCGGCGGGCAGCAGCGCCAGCGAGCACACGTGCGGCGGGAGCGGGTCGACCGAGCGCCCTTTCGGGGCGAGCAGGAAGTCGGCCAGGCGCACGAGGGCCGGGGGGGAAGGAGAGGAGGAAGAGGCGGCGGCCGAGGTCGTGTTGATGGCGGCGCCGCCGCCAGGCGCGGCGGCGGCGGCGGCGGCGGCGGCGGCGGCGGCGGCGGCAGCGGCGGCGTGCCGCGCTCGCAGCGACCTGACGACGGCCTCCACCCCTGGCGACCCGCCGTCGTAGCTGAAGCGGTAGTCCGGGCAGGCGCCGTCCAAATAGGTGGTCATGGTCCAGAGGCAGCCGTGGAGGTAGGCGTCGGGGTCGGTGCGGCCGCGCGGCATGGCGGCGTCGTCGTCGTCGTCCGAGGCGCCACTGGCGTCGCCGCCGTCGTCGCCGTCGTCGTCGCCGTCGTCGTCGTCGCCGCCCTTGGTCAAGGCACCCGCGGTGGTCGCGTCGTCCGCGCCGTCGTCCAGTGCGCCGCCCGCCGACGACTCGTTGGCCGACGGCCCCGCGCGCCGCTTGGTCCCGCGGCGCGACGAAGAAGACGGCTCGCCGCCGCCCGACGACGCCGCCGCCGCGCTGGCCGCCGCCGCGCTCGCCGTCGCCGCCGCGCTCGCCGCCGCCGCCGCCACCGCCGCCGGCGCCCGCGCCGCCTCGCGGTACTTGGCCTCGCTCCACGCCGCTCCGCCGCCGCCGCCGTACCCGCCGCCGCGCGGCCGCACCAGCAGCTCGGCCATAAACTCGGCGTCCAGCGCGGCCGAGACAAGCCCGCCGCCGTCGCCCCGGTACCGCCGCCCGCCGCCGCCCGCGCCCGCCGCATTTCCGCCGCCGCCGCCCGCGCCGCCGCCGCCGCCTTGGCCCGCCGCCGCCTCTGCGTGCTCCTCCAGCACCACGATCGAGCGCCCCGCCCAGCGCGCCTCGAGGCGCATGTCGCGGTAGGCGCGCCACAGCCCGGCGTCGCCGGCGCCGCCCTCGGCCCCCGTCAGGCTGAGCGGCTTGACGCCCGGCAAATAGTCGTTGCCCGAGGCGACGATGGCAAGCAGCGCCAGGTCTGCCTTGAACCCCAGGAGCAGGCGGCCGGCGCCCGCCACGGCCAGCGCGTGCGTCTCGCTCTGCGCCGCGTCGTGCTGCCCGTGCTGCCCGTGCTGCCCGTGCTGCCCGTGCTGCCCGTGCTGCCCGTGCTGCGGCGGCGGCTGCGGCTGCTCCTGTTGCCCCTGCTGCTGCGGCTGCTGCTGCCCCTGCTGCCCCGGCTGCTGCTGCTGCTGTCCCTTTTGCGGCTGCCCCTGCTGCTGGGCCGCGGGCGCCCCCCCGCTGCCGCCGCCGGCGCCGCCGCTTCCGCCTGCGCCGCCTGCGCCGCCGTTGCGCGCCGCCGCGTCGGCCCTGTCGAGCTCTGCCGCCAGCAGCGCCTGCAGTCCCGCGGCGCCCGCCGCGCGCCACAGCGGCGCGTCGGGGCGCGCGCGCACGTTGGCCGCGCTCGCGCCGTGCACGCCGCCGCCGCCGCCGCGACCCGAGGACGACGCCCCGCGCCAATGCTGCTGCCCGCCCCGGCCGCTGCCCCTGCCCCCGCCGCCGCCGCCGCCGCCGCCGCCGGGCGCCGCCGAGCGCGCCGATGCCATCATGGCGGCCGCGCGCTCGGGCGCCCGTCCCCACCACGCCTGCAGCCTGCCAACGGACAGCACCTCCATCGCCGGGTCCACCACCCCGTCGTTGAACGCCGAGTTGAGCACGAACAGCTGCGGCGCGCGGCTGACCAGCGCCATCAGCACGAGGTCGGCGTCGTCGCCGACGATCACGTGCGTGTCCCCCGGGGCCACGTGCGGCCACGGGCGCGCCAGCCGGCCCAGGATCTTAACTTCGCCTTCGCCCGGCACGGTGGCGCCGCTGACCTCGAAGCGCACGGCGCGCCAGCGGGGCTGGGCCAGGCGCGAGGCGACCCAGAAGGACAGGGCCACGGCGACGTCGTGCATGAAGGGCGTGCCGGGCGTCAGCGCGACCGAGGACGCCGCGCGCTCGCCGTCGCCACCGTCGGGGCCGTGCCGCCGGCCGCCGCCACTCTTCTTCTTGCCTGCGCCCCCTCCTCCCCTGGCGGCCTTGCGCGCGTCGCTCAGCACCGTGCGCTTGCGCCGCAGGCGCTGCGTCAGCAGCTTGGCCAGGGGCGCGGGACCGTCCACCGCCAGCATCAGCGTGCGCCGGGGCCGGGTGGTGCGCAGCACGGCGTCCAGCCGCTTGAACAGGGTGGCGTAAAAGGCGTCGGTGCTGCGCGCCTTTTTTTTTTTTTTTTTTTTGGGTTTTCGTGGTTTTCGGGTGTTTTTGCTTGTTGTTTGTTTGTGTATGTTGCTTTAGTCGGGTTTGTTAGGTCGGGGCGCTCTAATCGGTGGTGGTGATTGTTAAGGCCGAGCGTGCGGGCCCCCCCTCTGCTGCCAAGCCCCGCTCCCGCGCAAAAAGGCTAATCCGGCCGACGACGGCGGCGGCGGCCAGACGCACCTGCCGCAGCGCCGAGTGCAGCACGCTGTTCATGTCGACGTAGACGTGGTCGGCGCCGCCGGTCCCCGGGCCGTCGGGGCCGTCCAGGCGCACGTAGGCGGGCGCGTGCGCCGCGTGGAACCAGCTGTTGAACTTGGGGATGCCCATTTTTGTTTTTCGGTGGCTCGCGCGACGACGGTGGGAGCGAGAGAGAGGGGCGCGCGACGCGCAACGGCGACGGCCGACGGTGGCCGCGACGGCGGCGGCGACGGCGCCGCGCGCGTGGACTGGTGACCGCCGCTCCTTGCTCGTTGCTGTTTGCTTGCGAGCCTGGGCGTCCTAGGGTCGGGCGATCGCGGGGGTGTGACAGCGTACGGAAGCGCGTGAGGCAAGAGGGAGAGATAATGAGAAGGGAGAGGGGTGTTGGACGCGGGCGCGGCGAGGATCCGGGGGTGCGGGACGACGGATGCGTGTGTGTGTGTGTGTGTGTGGAGGTGGTTCGTTTCCAAGAAGAAAAGGGTCTGGCAGGCGAAGGGTGGGCGCGCGTGGTTCAAAATACAAAAAAAAGCGCGCCAGGGGAGGAGGGGGAGGAAGAGGAGGAGGAGGAGGGGGAGGAAGAGCTACCTGGGAAACCCCGCTGGGTGAGGCCGGGAGTCGCCGCCTCTCTCTCTTCCCCCCCCTCCTCTTCCCCCCTCCCCCTCTCTCCAAAATAAAAACACGAAAAGTTCCGTCAATCGCTACACATCAACAACCCGCAATGACGCCCCCCTCCTCGCTGCCAGAGGCGGCGGCCGGCATCGCGCGCGCCCTGCTCTAGCTCGCGCGCGCGCAGCTCGCGGCGGCGCCGCCCCCGGCCCTCGCCATCGCCGCGGCCGCGGGCGCCGTCGCCTGTCTCGCTCTCTCTCGCTCCTCGGCCGCGCCGTCGTCCTGCCGCTCGGCCACGATGGAGCGGCGGGGGGGCTGGCGGCTCTCGGCGCTGCAGCGGCCCGCCGCGCTGCACTTTTGCTTCACGAACGCGAGCGCGGGGGTGGTGGACGCCTTGCTGGCGGACCTGAGGGCGGTGGTCGACCTAATGGCTGCGGGCGAGGAGGGCGGGGGGGCTTGCAGCGCGAGAAGCGGAGGCGGCGGCGGCAGCGCGCCCCTTTGCGGCGCTTGTGATGTCGTCCCCGACCGTTCGATCGTCGGCGAGGCGCTCGAGATCGTGCAGGAGGTGCTGCTGCAGGCTTGACGGAATTGCCATCATCCCGCCTTTACTCGATAGTTACTCCCAATTTACATCTCAAAAAGAATGATCGACGAGCGGCCGCAAAAAAAAGAAAAAGCTCGAAAAAGAAAAAAAAACCTGAAGGAAACAAAAAGCAATTTGTTGTTGCTGTCACCCCCGGCCCAACATCTCAAAGATGGCGCTCACGACGTCGTGCGATGACGACGCCGCGCGCGACAGGCCGCGGCCGCGGCCGCGGCTGAGCGCGCCCTCGCCGTCGGGCGCGGCGGCATCACGGTCGTCCCCCGCCCCGTGGTTGTCGTCGTCGCCGCTGCCGCACTCGCCTCGCTCCTCGTCGTCCCGCCCAAAGAGGGCCAGGCGCGCGTACTCGCCCACCTCGACGAGCGCGCCGGGCGCAGAGGGCCCCGCCTGGTGTTCCTGCTGCCGGTGCGTCTGCCCTCGTTGCCGCTGCTGCTGCTGCTGCCGCTCCCCCGCCGGACCGAACAGAGACAGCTGCCGCCGCAGCGGCGCGCGCAGCATCGCCCGCCGCGCCACCTCGGCCGCGATGATGGCGTCGAGCGCGGGCACGAGCTCGCGCGCCGCGGGCCGCCCCGCCGGGTCCTCGCGCCAGCACGCGCGCATCAGCGCGGCCAGGGCGGCGGGCGCGTGCTCGGGGACGGGCGGGCGCTCGCGGTTGACGGCCACGGCGACGACCACGCGGTACATGGCCTGCAGCGGGGAGGCGGGCGCGGCGGCGGCTCCGGCGGGGGGCGCCTTGTTGGGCGGCGGCGGCTGCCGGGGTGCGGGCGCCAACGACGCCGGCGGAAGAGGCGCCGCTCGCGCGAGGGCCGTCGCCGCCGCCGCCGCCGCTGCCGCCGCGCCGCCGGCCGTCGCGCCCGCGGCAAACGGGCCCGCCGCGACGGCGGCAGCGGCCCCCGCGCCGCCCGTCAGGTGCGCAAAGGGCGGCCGGCGCGCAAGCGTCTCGTACACGACGCAGGCGAACGAGTAGACGTCCGCCTTCTCGTCGACGCGGCCGTGCGTGAAGCACTCGGGCGCCATGTACGGGGGCGTGCCCGCGGGCCTCATGGCGGCCTGGCCGCCGGCGCGGCCCGACAGCGCCGTGGACGCCGCCGCCGCCGCCGCCCCGGCGCCGCCGCCGAGCACAGAGGCGCCCGCCATCAGGCCGCCGAGCGCCGTCGCTGCCGACGACGCCGGCGGGGCCGCTGAGTCGGGGCCTGCCGCTCGGCCCGGCTGCTGATGCTGCTGATGATGCTGCCCTTGCTCCTGCGGCGGCGGCGCCAGGTCGAGCGCCCGCGACAGTCCAAAGTCCGCGAGCGACGCCCGCCCGCGCGCGTCCAGCAGCACGTTCTGCGGCTTGAGGTCGCCGTGCAGCACGCGCAGCGCGTGCAGGGCGGCCAGCCCGCGCGCGACGTCGCGCGCCAGGCGCAGCGCCTCGAGGAGGTCGGGGCGCCGGCGCGTGCGCGAGTAGAGGCGCGAGGCGAGCGACTCGTGCATGAGCTCCAGGATGATGGCCGGGCGGGAAACCGACGACGACGGAGGAGCGGGGGCTGCTTGGGGGGAGGCGGCGGGCGAGGGCGAGGGCGAGGGCGTCGGGCGCAGGCACGCGCCGAGGACGGTGACGACGCGCGGGCAGCGGCGGAAGCAGGCGGCCAGCGCGACCTCGCGCACGAGCGCGTCCCACGCGGCGCTGGCGGCGGCGGTCGGGGGCGCGCGGCCGCCGTGCTGCCGCTGCTGCTGCTGCCGCTTTCCAAGCGCCGCCGCCGAGGACGAGAGGGACGGGGAAGACGCCGCCCCGCCCCCTCCGCCTCCGACGCCTCTGACGCCGATGCCGCTGCCGTGCCGCGGAAAGTCGACACCCGACAGCACCTTGACGGCCACGGAACGCCCACGCCACTCGCCCGCGTAGACCGCCCCGTGCCCGCCCCTGCCGAGCACGCGCCCGAGCGAGATCTCGGAAAAGTCGACCTGCAGCTCGAGAGGGGGCACGCCTGGCGGCCAGGCCAGGCGGCCGCGCGCGTCGATGTGGGGCGCGGCGGGCCCTCCGCGCAGGCCCGACAGGCCGCGGGGCAGCGTGGGCGTGCGGCGGCTGCCACTGCTGCCGGACTCGGCGGCGGCGGTGGCACCGGCCGGCGGCGGCGTCGACGAGGGCGGGGAGGAGGCAGACGTCGACGACGACGAGGATGGAAAGGCCGACAGCGGTGTCGGCGGCGGCGCTGCGGTGGACGACGGCCGGCGGTCCGCGGCGGCTCCGGCGCCCACGGCGACGGGCGGCGGCGGCGGCGCGCTGAGAGCGCTCGGCAGGGCGGCGGCCTCGCCACCCGGACCGCCGCCGCCGCCGCCGCTGGACGCGCGCGCGTGAAGGGCCGGCGGCGTCGCAGACGACCGAACGCTCCCCGGGCTGGACAGGTGCCGCGCGTGGCGGAAGCCAACGCCCTGCGGCCGCGCCAGCGGCTGCGGCAGCGACGGCGCGACCGCCGGAAAAGGCACGACGCCGAGGGTAGAGGCAGCGGCGGCCGCCGCCTCGACCGACGGCAGCGCCGCCGCCCCGCGCTCGGCGCCCCGCTCGAGGCCGATTACGGTGCGGCGCCGTCCCGCCGCAGCCTCGAGGTCGCCCCGTCCTGGCGGCGGCGCCCGGGGCGAGGACGACGAGGGGCCCGGCGCGGACCGCCGCCCGCCCGCCGCCGCCGCTGCCAGGACCAGCGACGCAACATCTTCCGGCAGTAGGGGGTCCGCAAAGGCGTCGCGGTGCATGCGCCCCGTCCACGTGCGGACGCCCCGGCGCATCATGGCGCGCAGCCGTCGGCTGCCGAGTGGCAGAGCGCCGCCGGACAGGTCGGCCGCGCGGCCGCCGCCGCCGGGCGCGCCTCCGCCCCGCGCGCGATCGGCCGCCGCCGCCGCGTCTGCGCCGACCGCCGCCGCGACGGCCGCCGCCACCGCCGTGCTGGCGTCCGCGCCCGCGTGCCGCGCCTGCCGGCGCGCAAGCCTCTCCTCCGCCTCGAGCTCCTCGAACCACGACGGCGCCATCGACGCCACGCCGGCTTCCGCGTCAGGTATACGACGCGGTCGTCGTGTGGGTCGCGGCCGCCGGGGCTCGTGCTGGCGCTGCTCCAGCCACCCCCGCCGCCGCCGCGGCTGCGAGGGCGAACGTTCCCGGCTCGTGCGCCTCCCTCGTCCGCCGCCGACGCGTCGTCGGAACAGGCGAAAGGGAACGAGCCCATCGCGGCCAGGTCCGCCGACACGGTCTGGAACTTCTCGAGGGGCTGGGCGGGCGCGGGCAGGTAGGGCACGCACGACAGCCGCTCGGCCTCGTCATCATCGTCGTTGCTTGCGGGTCCTTGCTTGTCGGCGTCGTCGCCGCGGCCGCCGCCACCGCGCCCCCCTTGCTTCTCCTCGCCGCCGCCGCCGCCGCCGCCGACGCCGCCGCCGTTATCCGCGCGGCCTGTAAAGTCGGTGCCGCGCGAGGTCCAAGTCCCGCCGTGGTTGGTCAGGTGGCGCGGAAGGAGGGGCGTGCGCTCCAGGGCTTCCGCCTCGTCCGGAGTGAGGCGCAGGCGCACGGCCGCGAGCAGCGCCGCCGTCGAGTGGGGCAGGCGGGCCGTCCTTGACGACGCGTCCGCGGCGGCGGCGGCGCCGCCGCCGCCCATCTCCTCGTCGCTCGCGGCGAGCCGCCGCTTCCGCCGGCGCTGCAACCAGGTGGCCCCGGCAAAGATCGCGGCGGCCGCGACCGCGACGCCGGAGAGCGTAGCCGCCAGCGCGACGGTGGCAGGGGCGACGGCGCCCCCATCCGCTGCTGCTGCCGAGCGCGGCGCGCCCGTGGCCGACCCAAGAGGGATCGGCCCGAGGCCGCCGAGCTGCTCCTCCCCGCTGCTGCCGCCGCCGCCCCCGTCCCCGCCGCCGCCGTCGAGGCGCCTCAGCGCGTCCTGCACCGCCGCGGCGGGCGCCTCGCGCCCGGTAGCGCCGGCGGCCCGCACCCCCCCGAGCAGCCGCACGGGCCAGTCGGGCGGCGAGGCCGGCGCGAGCGGCTCGGGGGCGTAGCAGCAGTAGACCATGACGACGCCGCAGACCGCCGCCGCGCCCGTCGGTGTGGGCGCGGCTGCCGTCGCTGGAGGGCCGGCGCCGCCCCGCGCGGCCGACTGCCCCGCGGCCCCGTCCTGCCCGGCGGACAGCTCGCAGTAGGCGCCGGGCGGCAGCAGCGCCGACGGAGGGGGCAGGACGGGCGCCGTGCCTCCGCCGCCGCCGGTGTTTTTAGGGGGCGGCGGCGGCGGAGGAGGCTGGTCGGGCGCGACCGTGGGCCCTGGCTGCGGCGTCTGGCCCCAAGCGATCTTGCCGCCGACGAGCGCGACGATGCGAGGGTTGGGCCGACGCTGCCGCCGCACGAGCGCGCCCGTCGGGGCGCCGTCGCCCGGGCCGCTCGTCAGCGAGCGGGGCCGGGGCCATGCCGCCGCGGGCGGGGGTCCTGCTGGCGCTCCTGCTGCTGCTGCTGCCGCCGTCGCCGCCGCTGCCGCCGTCGCGTTGCTCGCCGCCGCCTTGCCCACGTCGACCAGCGGCGTCGCGCGGAACGAGTAGTCGCGCGAGGCGTCGAGCGCGGCGAAGAAGCGGCGCGGCTCGATCGCGACGATCCCCTCGAGCGCGGGGAGCAGCAGCGGTTGGCCTCCGGGCGCGGGCACAAAGGGCAGGCTGGCGTTCCCGTTGGCCCTGGCGGGCGGCGCCGCAAGGCGCCGCATCGGCACCTCGGCGGCGCGCGCCTGCTGCTGCATCATCGCCGCGCGCGGGGGCGCCAGCGCGATGGTGCCGTTGCTGCCGGCGGCCCGGCGCGCCTCGGCCGACGGCTCAAACCAGAGGTTGAGCACGTAGCGCGCGCCCCGGAGGCCGGGGTTGCCAACGGTGACGTTCCACCCGAGGCTGCCGCAACCGCCCACGTCGGCGGTGGCGTCCGAGCAGGTGACGCGGAAGAGGGCCGACGCCGCCGCCGCGCGCGTCGCCTCGGCCGCCCCCTCGAGCGCGCGCCGCTCCTCCTCCTCTCCCCCGCCTGTTGTGCTGCTGCTGCCGCTGTCTCCCTCGGGCCCCGTCCACACGACGGGCCCGTCGAACCAGTAGCGCAGCAGCACCCGCTCGACGGGGACCAGCGCTGCTTGGCCGCCGCCGCCGCCGTCGTCGCCGCCGCGCGCCGCGAGCGACACGCGAAAGTAAAACTGCGAAAAGGGCGTCGTCTGCGCCAGGGTCGCCGCCGCCTCGGACCCCGCGCGGTCGACAGAGGTCGCGTCGGCGCCCTCGGCCGCGGCGGCCGCCGCCAGGGCTGCGGCCGCCTCGGGATCGGCGTACTGCACGGGCAGATAGTCGACGGTCAGGCGCTCGCCGGCGGGCGCGCGCTCGCTCTCGGGCGGGGGCGGCGCCGCGACGGCCAGGCGCTCGGGCGGGGGGGCGGGCGAGGAGGATCCCCCCGCGGCGGCGCCCAACGCGGCCGTGGCCAGCGGCCAGCACCACTGGTTGTTGAGGAACACCTGCTCGGGCGGCGCCACGTGGATCGGGTGGAAGGGCGCGCCGGCAGACGGCGCGGCGCCCGCGGTGCCCGTCCGCCGCCCCACGAACGACAGCGTCGCCTCTGGCCCGCCGGCCGACAGCGGCGTGCCCGACAGGACCGCCACGCCCTGGCCCCCTGCTGCAGCCGCCACCGACGCGTTGCCCGCCGCCGGCAGCAGGCGCACGCTGTACACGCCCGGGTCGCCGAACACGTCGCGCGCGCCGGTGATCTCCTCCTTGGCGCCGAAGCGCCAGCCGAGCACCCACGAGGCGACGCCGGCGCTCCCGTCGGCGGCTGTAGCTGCGGCGGCGCCGCCGTCTCCCGCCGCGGGTCCTCCCCCGCCGTCGTCGCCCGGGCCCAGGCGGACGATAAACTGCGCGACGAACAGGGGGAGGTCGGTGGGCGACGGCGCGAGCGAGACGCCGGCCGAGGCTGCGTAAGTGACCAGTGCGCTGCAGGTTGGTGGTTGCACCTGGTCGGGCGACGCTGACGGGGCCGCCGTTGCCGCGGCCGCCGCCGTCGCCGCTGCTGCAGCCCAAAAAACGAGCAGCAGGACAAAAACGGTGGATGCAGCACGGGCGCGGGGGAGCGGCATGGTGCCCAGGAGGGACGCCAGACCAATCGTGCGCGTGGTCCGGGTTCCTCACACGTGTGTCTTTCTGCCAGCGTGTCGCAAGGTCGCGCGTGAGACAGACACGATCCAAGAAAAAGGAGAGGGAGGAAGAGAGGGGCGGCGGCGGCGACCGCCCCAAGAGCTTTTCGTCTTTTTTCGATGCGTTTCTGTCCAGGCAACGACGTCTTCTGATCTATTCAGTGTCTTTGAGAGACACAAAGGCGATCCTTCTGACTGCGCGAGTTTGCGGCGTTCTTTGCCCGCAGTGAGAGAAGAAGAAGAATGCGGGGGCGGCGGCGGCCGCGTTTCCCTCTAGGCCCGTTTTTTCGCCGCGCTCGCTTCGACTCGAGTTTTTCGGCGGCGGCAATCCAACGTTTCGCGAGACTGTCGTTCAAGAGGAGAAGAAGAAACAAAGCGTGAAGCTCGCCTAGAAGAACCGCGCCCCGATCACGGCATCGCACGCCTCCGCCACCGCCCGCGCCACCCGCGCCACGTCCTCTTCCCCGCCCGACTCTCCGCCCGCCGCGCCCGCCGCACCGCCCGCGCCCGTGCCCGTCTCGCCGCCCGCGCCCGCGCTCACTCCACCGCCGCCACCACCGCCACCGCCCGCGCTGCCGCCAAGGTCAGCGTGCGCGTGGAGCTTGAGCGAGGGCGGCGGCAGGCCGCGCTCGAGCGGGCTGTAGCGTGGCAGGGCCACCAGCACGGCGTGCTCCGAGATGAGGCGCGACTGCACGTCGTAGAGGGCGAGCTCGACGGCGCGGCGCGCGGCCGCGCCGATCGCGGCGGCGGCCTCGTCGTCGTCGTCGTTGCCGCCGCCGCCGCCGTGGGCCGCGCCGCCGCTCGCCGCCTTGGCCCTCTCCCTCTCCCGCTCGAGCGCCTTGGCCATCAGCTCGGGCGACGCCTGCAGGTGCAGCAGGGGCGCCTCCTCGTCCGCGGCGCACGCGCAGGCGGGGAGCCGCAGGCCCCGCGGCGCCGCGGCCCTCAGCGCCGCGCGCAGGCCGCGCGCGCCCCTCCGCGCCGCCGCCGCCTTGCCCGCGCCCGCCGGCGCGCTCAGCTCCCCGAGCGCGGCCGCCGCCGCCGCCGCCAGGTAGGGCGGCAGCGAGGCTGAGAAGCAGTAGCCGCTGCCGCTCAGGCGCTGCGGCTCCACCACCTCGCGGTACCCCACGCAGAACCCGCCCACGGACGCCAGCACGGCGCCCAGCGTGCCGCAAACGACCTCGACGTCGCGGCCCGGCGCCAGGCCGGCCGCCTCGCACGCGCCGCGGCCGCGCGCGCCCAATACGCCGAGCGCGTGCGACTCGTCGACGCACAGGCGGTAGCGGTGGCGCTCCTTGAGCTCCCAGATGGCGCGCAAGGGGGCGGCGTCGCCCGAGTTGGCGTAGACGCCCTCGACGACGATCATCTTGCGGCGCTTGGGCTTGCCCGCATCGTCGCCGTCGCCGTTGCCGTTGCCGCTGCCCCCGTTGCCGCCGCTGTTGCCGCCCCCGTTGCCGCCGCCGCCGCCGCCCTTGCCCCCGCCCTCGCCCGCGTCCGCCAGCGCCAGCACCCGCGCCAAGTCCGCCACGTCGTTGTGCCGGAACCAGTGCGTCCGCGCCCGCGACAGAAGGGCCCCCTGCTGGATGGCGAATCCGCACCCCTCGTCCAGAACGAGCACGTCGGCGAGGCTGGCGCAGGCGGGGATCACGGACGCGAGCGTGGCGAGGTCGTAGGGGTAGACGATGGCCTCGTCGGCCCCCAAGAAAGAGGCCAGGCGGGCCTCGAGCTCCAGGTGCACGTCGAAGGTGCCGTAGAAGCCGCGCGGGCCGCACGAGCCGACGCCGTACCGCTCGACCGTCTCGCGGGCGGCGCCGCGGACCGAGGCGCAGTCGCCGAGGGACAGAAAGTCGGCCGAGGCCAGGTTGAGGCACGCGACGCCGCGCACCAGGGCGCCGTGGGACCCCTGCCAGGCCTCGAGGGAGGGCGGCTCCGGGAGGGGGGCCAAGAGGGGGGCGGCGCTGTGGCCGCGGCCGGATAAAGGGGCAGGCACGAGCGGCTCCGGCCGCCACTCGCGGCAGAGGGCGTCGACCTCGCGCTCCGTGAGCGCGTCCCCGCCGTCGTCGGCCTCGGCCCCGCGCGCGGCCGCCGGGCGCGAGCGGTCGCGCCGCAGCACCAGCAGGATGACGGCGAGCAGCGCGGCCTCCAGCGCCAGGTGCGGCCGGTGCGCGGCGACCCAGGCCGACAGGCCGCCGCCGAGGAGGCCGCCGCCGAGGCCGAGGCCGGGGCCGTTGTTGTTGCTGCCGCTGAACGGCGCGGCGCCGCCCGTGGCGGCGAGCAGGACGCCGCGCGCGGCGGCGAGGAGCTCGCGCGCGGCGGCGGCGGGGGGCATGCGCGCGAGGCGGGCGGCGTGGGCGGCGGCAGAGGCGGCGGACCAGGGCGGCTGCTGCTGCTGCTGCTGCTGCTGCTGTCGCTGTTGCTGCGGCTGGTGCTGCTGCTTGTCTGGTTGCGGGGGCCGCTCCGGCTCTTGGGCGGCCGGGGGCGGCGTCGCTGCTGCTGCTGCTGCGGATGCCTTGGGCGCTCTTGCTGCCGTCGTTGCTGCTGCTGCTGTTCGATGAGCCGCGGCCGTCCCGACGAGGACGACGGCGACGGCGACGGCGACGGCGGCCGACAGCGCCGCTTGCCGCCGCCGCCGCCGGCTGCGCTGCTGCGGCTGCTGCTGCCTCTGTCCCCGCTGCTGCCCCCCCGCTGCCTCCCCCGCGGCGATCATGGTCGCACTGCCTTCCCCACCAATGAGGCTGCCTCTCCTGCTGTCTCTTCTCTTGTCTCTTGTCTGGTTTCAAGGAATCGATTTTTGTGACAACGGTTTCAATCGGGGCTGGGGAGGCAGCGATCGAGAGAGAGAGAGGGGCGATGGATGAGAAGGTGATAGATGTGCTGTTGCTTGTGTACCAGGTAGGATGTGGGGGCCTTTTGTCAGGTGCTTTTGAATGGTTTGGGTCGTGAAATCCCCTCCTCAACCTGAGGCTTTTGAGAGGCTCAAGACAAGCCATCGTTCGCCTGTCACAATCAACCACACGCATTGCTCGCGCCGTGCATCTCCACCACCATCACCATCAAACCTCATTGGATCTCACACACATCGCAAGCGCGCGCGCCCCACGTATAAGACAGGGGCAAACTCCCCCCTCCCCCCTCCCTAAAAGCGAGGGGCGTGGAACGACGCGATGGCGTCGGCCCGCAAGCAGCCGCCGCAGCAGCGGCAGCCCAAGGACTTTATCGACTTTGCGTTCGACCTATTGGGCGAGGAGCTCCTGCCCTCGATGGACGACCCGACGCTGGAGGCGGTGACGCGCGCGGCGGCGGGGAGCGCAGGCGAGGAAGGAGAAGGAGGGGGGGGCAAGGCCAACCCTTCTCGCCCGCGCCCCCCCAAGCGCCAGCTGGTCGACGCCGATGAAGAGGACGGGGACGAGGCCGACGACGACGACGAGGACGACGACGACGACGAGGAGGACGACGACGAGCAGGAGGAGGCGGGCGCGGCAAACCCCTCGTCGACCAGCGGCACCAAGGGAGCAGCAGCAGCAGCCCGCAGCGGCAAGGGCAAGGGGGCTGCGGCCGGCGCGGCAGGGGGCGGGGGCGGCCGCCCGCGCAAGTCGGCGCGCGCCGCCGCCAACAAGGCCACGCGAGAGAAGGCGCGCCGCGACAAGATCAACGACCGGTGAGTTTGTTACGGGGGAGAGCGAGTTGGCGACGGCGGACGACGCCGCGGCGACGAGGCCCCTTCTCTCACGACAAGAACCCACCACCCACCAAACCCCGAACCCACAAACAACAGCTTCCTCGAGCTCGCCCGCCTCGTCGAGCCCGACGCCCCCGAGCCCCGCACCGACAAGCTCAGCGTCTTGGGAGAGGCCATCCGCTTCATCGCGGGCAGCGCGGCCGAGCGGCACCAGCTGCGCACGCTCAACAAGTTTATGGAGCAGCGGGTGGCGGCGCTGGAGCGGGAGCGGGCGCAGGCCATGTACGTGGCGGCGGCGGCGGCGGGGGGGGGACAGGCCGGAGGGCAGGGGCTGATGATGGGGCCGCCGCACCCGCACCCGCACGCGCAGCAGCAGCAGCAGCAGCAGCAGCAGCAGCAGCAGCAGGCAGCCGGGGGCGGAGGCGCGCCGCCATACGGGGGGGCGTACGGCGGCCCGCCACAGGCGCCCTACCCGCACCCGCACCCGCACATGCCACACCAGCAGCAGCCGCACCACCTGCACCACGCGTACGGAGCGTCTGCGGCGCTCGCGCAGGCGATGATGATGGCGGGCGCGCCGCCAAAGGCGCTGCTGTCGTCGGCGGCCGCGGCGGCGCCGGGCGCGCCGGCGGCGTCGGCGCACGAGGGCGGCGGGCAGCAAGCGCGGCCGCAGCCGCAGCAGCCGTGGCAGATGGCGCCGGGGGCCGGGCACGCGATGATGGGCGGCGGTCACCCGGGCGGGCTGCTCCCCGACTCGGCCGCGCACGACTCGATGCTGCGGCCGCCCGCCGCTTGAAGGAGAGAGCGGACAGAGGACTGGTCTCTTGCCTCCCCCTTGCTCCTCCCTCTGACGGCGGTGGCGCCCTTTCCGCCGCCCCTTTTTGTTTCCTTGCTGATCGATTTTTCTCACCCAACCAACCAGCAGCGGCTCCACGCACGTCGGAGACGCACGCCCGCCTCTCTGCCATTCCTTTCCTCGGTTCCCCTGTCTCCCCCCCCCTCCTCTCCTCTTGTCGGAAACGCCCCGCCCCGCCGCCGCCGCCCCATCGCCCCCGCCCCCTTCCCCCGCTCCCCTTGTCGCCCGTTGGCAAAAACCTCACCGCGTTTTTTGCACGCGTGGAGGAAAACGCAATCCCTTGCTGTAACAAGTCCGATTTAGATGTCAGCAGATCTCTACTCGCCCCTATTCTACGCGTCGGCCCACCTGTCCCGCGATTAGCGGGGGACCAAGCGACGTGGTGTACCTGACGCGACGCGACGCAAGGGGGCGGGCAGCGCTCGCCTTTTCTCGTCAACGCGCCGCCGCCGCCGCCGCCGCAGAAACGACGAGCGGCCAGACCTGGCGCTCGGCGATGCCGTGCGCGCCCGCGATCACCTTGTAAACGCTGTCCCCGAGGTCGATGACGGGCGGCCAGAAGAGCCAGTGCGTCGTCAGCGTGAGCAGGACCCACGTCGCCAGCACGCGCCCCGCGCGCAGGAGCAGGGGCTCCTTGGCAGCGGGCGGCGCCGCGAGCCCGGCGGCGGCCGCCGCCGCCTCGAGCCGCCGCCGCTCGGCCGCCGCCCGCGGCCCGCCCATCGCCCAGCGCGTGACGCGCGCGTCCGCCCAGTCCTGCGCCAGAAGCAGCGGCATCTGCACCAGCATGAAGGCCGACCAGTAGCCGAGCTTGGTGCCCGGGCAGTAGGCGATCATGGCGTCGTGCATCGCCGCGCTCGCAAAAAAGGCCGCCAGGCGCGCGGCGGTCTGGCGGGCCTTTGGCGGCGGCGGCGGGCCTGGGGCGGCGGCGGCGGCGGCGGCGGCGGCGGCGGCGGCGGCGGCGGCGGCGGCGGCAGCGGCGGCGAGGGCCGAGGCCGGCCGTTGCTCTTGCTGCTGCTGCGGCCTTTGCTGCCCTGGCTGCTGGCTGCCGAGCGTCGCCTGTTGCTTGCCCTTGGGCCCGCCGGCCGAGATGCGGACGACGGCGCGGACGTCCGGGCCGGAGGCCGCCGCCGACGCTCCCGCCGCAGCCGCCGCAGCCGCCCTTGCCGCCACGGCGCGCGCTGCGAGCCCGAGCGGCCGGCTCCCTTCCTCTTCTCCTCCTCCTTCGTGCTGCGGCTGCTGCTGCCGCGGCTGCTCCTTCTGCTGGGTCTGCTGGCGCTTCACGGGCGATGAGGGGGCCACGGCTGTGGTGATGGGCGTGTCGACCTCTTCCGCCGCGGGCCCGGAAACCACGGGCAGCAGGCTCAGCAGGCGCAGCGCGTCGGTGTTGTTGTCGCCGCTGCCGCCGCCGTCCGGACGGCGCGCGCCCGCCGCCGCCACCGCCGCCGCCGCCGCCGCCCCTGGCTCCTCCCCCTCCGCCGCCGCCGCCTTGGCCTCCCTCTCCTGCCGCTCCACCAGCGCGTACCTCGGCTCCCGCGCCTCCGCCCTCCCCTCCAGCACCGCGTCGAACACCACCGACCGCATCAGTAAGCCCGTCGAGTTGTTCCACCGGCGCCCCCAAAAGTCGGACAGCGAGCGCGAGCGCCATGGCGCGTCGAACGGCGGCGCAAGGCGGACGCCGAGCAGCGCCACGGCCACGGCGCCCATGGCGTTCATGCTCAGGCGCACCCACGTAAAGAGGGCGGTCAGGGCGACGAGCATGCGCGCGGCGCGGAGGGCGCCGGCGTCCAGGAGGCCCAGGTGCGGCGCCGCGAGGCGCAGCAGCAGCGCAGAGGCAGGGGCAGAGGTCACGCCGTCGCCGCCGCCGCCGCCCCCGCCGCCGCCGCCGCCGCCGCCGCCCAGCAAGCGGGGGACCGACTGCGACGGCATCGCGCGGGCGAGGGCGCGGGCCGCGGGGGCGAGAAAGGTCACCACGCGCTGCCCCGGCTCGGTGTCGATCCACGTCGGGCAGAGCTCCGGCGGGGCGTGCAGGGCCAGGGCCAGGGCGGCCGACGCGAGCAGCAGCACCAGGTCGACCGCAAACCCGCCCGCCAGCGCCAGCGCGCCGCCGGCGTCGTCGCCGGCGCGCCCGCCGGCCTGGGGCGCGCGCCCCTCGTCCTCGCCCGCCCACCAGCGCTGCAAAAAGTTCCCCGTTAAGGCCTCCGCCGACGCTCCTCCCCGGCGCTTTGCCTCCTCTTCCTCTTGCCGCTGCTTGTCGCCCCCCGCGCCCGCCCCTCCCGCCGCCCCCCCCCGCCGCGGAAACACGGGAAAGCAGTAGAGCGCGACGAACTGGCCGCGGCGCGCCCAGCGGCGCTCGGCGAGCGGGCCGCGGCCGAGCGCGAGGCCCACCGCCTTGAAGGAGGCGTGCCAGCCGATCACGAAGGCGGTGAGGGCGCGGAAGTTGGCCTCGGTGGCGGAGAACTCAAAGATGAGCGGGAGCGCCACGTTGACCAGGACGACGGGCAGCGCCACGGCCAGGCGCCGCCACAGCGCCGCCCTGGCGACGGCCGGTCTGCCGGCGGCGGCGGCGGCGGCGGCGGCGCCGGCGGCGGTCGTCGTCCCGGCAGCGACCCCGCCGGGCGGCACGGCGTACCCGACCGCGCCGTGCAGCACCAGGCCCGTGCACACGCTCGTCGCGCAGGCCACGAGCACCTTGGCCGGCAGCGGCAGGCGCTCGCGCGCCAGCGCGATGACCTCCATTGGAAATCCTCGTGCGTTTGCGAAAGTGTTTTTTCCCCGTCGTCGTGTGGTCTTCCTCCTCCTTTCGAGAGAGGGTGCGCCAACGGCGCGCGGAGGCCCGGTCGCGCGCGCTGGCGCACGTTCTGGTGCAATTCGTCCTCGAATTTCAACCCGTCCAATCGCTCGCGCCCGGTTCCCGAGGAGAGAGGGAGATTCGACGGAGACCGAGAGCCCTGCGGCAAAGGCCTGCAGAGGGGTGATGTTTTTTTTTCTTCCTGGCGAAAGAAACAGTCCTTATGGCCTTGGGGGGCAGGTTCGCGAGTCGACGAGAGAGCGAGAGAAAGTCGCGGGCTATGAGAGAGATCGCAAGATGAAACTTGCGGGTGCGTGTGGTTTCAAAGCTTGGGAGGCGCGCGCCCTGATGTTTCTATTGCCCGAGCAAGCGAGAAGGGGCGGCGGCGGCGGCCGAACGAGGGAGGAGACGCGCCACCGCGCCCCGCTCCCCCCGCCGCTCACTTTGCCTTTTCCTGCACCTCCTCCTCCTGCTCCTCCTCCTCGCTGCTGCTCCCCTCGTCCGGCAGGTACTCCATCGCCAGGTCCCACCGTGACCCGGGCGCCGCCGCCGACACGTACTTGACGAACCGCATGAGCCCCTCGTCCCGCAGGAGCAGCGACAGGCAGTTGTGCGCCGCGGGCACGTTGAGCACGCCCGCGTCGCCGTCGTCCTGCCGTTGGACGTTTCGTCGTGTGTTGTTGTTTTGGTGGTGGTGCGGTCCTTGTCGTGGCGGGATTGTCGTGGGTGCTGGGTGAGTGCGGCTGAGCAAGTTGAGGGGAGTCTGCGAATACTCTGGGGCGCGCGCGTCGTCTGTTTTGGCCAAAGCGTCGAGGCCGCAAAGACGCCTGAAAGAGCCAAAAAAACCAAGGGACAAACAAACACTCACCGCCCTGTACACCTCTGCCGCGCCCTTGGCCTTGGGCTTGCCGTCCGGCCCCTCCTCGCCGTCGTCGCTGTCGTCCGCGAGCACGTAGGCCTCGTACCCGCCGACCTCGCCGTCCGCCCAGGCCTCGGCCTCGGCCGTCGGCGAAGTGCCGCCGCCGCTTGCGCCCGCCCTGGCGACGGCGCCGCCGCCGTTCTCGCCCCCGCCCCGCTCCTCGCCCGCCGCCCGCCCCTTGCCGTCGTCCACAAAGCACAGCACGCAGTCGAGGCGCGGGTCCGACGTCAGCACGCCGTAGTGCGCCACCGTGTAGTCGAGCCCGGGGCGGAAGCGCCGCACCTCGCCCGCGTGCCCGAGCATGCCGACGCTCGTCAGGCGGCGCAGCAGCCGCGCAAACGCGCCCGACGAAAAGAGGTCGCGGCGCAGCGCCGCCAGCAAGGCGCCGGCGTCCTCCTCCTCCCGCCCCCCCGCCCCCCCGCCGCCGCCCTCCTCGCCCTCGCCCTCGCCCCCGGCCGCCGCCCGCACCAGCGCGTCCCCCTCGGCCGCCCCGCCGCCGTACCGCAGGTAGCGCTGCTTGTGCGGAGGCCCTGCCGCCGACCACCCCGCGTTCCCCCCCCCGCTGTGCGCCTCCGCCCCGGCCGCCGTGCCCACGAGGTAGTCGCGCGGCAGCCTGCCGCCGCCGACCCCCTCGCGCGCGTCGGCTAGGCGCGCCGCCCGGCGCACGGCGGCCGCGAGCGCGGGGCGGAGAAAGCCGTGCAGCTGCACGCTGCCGTCGGCGGCAAACTTGGCGCGCACGGCGTCCCACGCCTTGGGGTCGAGGTAGGCCGGGGCCACGTACCGGCGCAGCAGCGCCAGGTCGCGCTCGGAGGGGTCACGGTCGGCGCGCGCGGCCGCCAGCGCATCGGCCGCCGCCTCTGCCTCGGCCGCCGCCTCTGCGGCCTCGCCCCGCCGCCCCACGCCGCCGCCGCCGCCCTTGCCCTTCCCTCCCTTTGCCGCCGCCTTTGCCATCTTCTCCGCCTTGGCCCTGGCCGCCGCCGCGAGCCCCTCGTCCTCGTCCTCCTCCCCGCTCCCCTCCTGCTCGACGAACCGCGCGTGCCCGCGCACCGCGTCGGCCCCCGGGGCGAGCTGCAAAAGCTGCGCGAGCGACGCGGCGCCGCCGCCGCCGCCGCCCGCCGCCGCCGCCCCCGCCGCCGCGCCCTCTGCCGCCCCTGCCTCCTCCGCCGCCGCCGCTGCCTCCTCCTCCGCCGAGGGCGCGTGGAACCACCCGCTGATCGACAGGCGCGCCTTGCCCTGCGGCGCCGTGACCTCCTGCACGGCGTGGTACGACACGCCTGGGGCCACCACGAACAGGGCCATCGAGTTCCAGTAAGGAGGCAGCAAGGCAGAGGGGCGGACCGAGGGCGGCGGCAGGGTCGCCGTGTCGCCGCCGCCGCCCGCGCCGCCGCCCACGCCCGCCGTCACTCCCTCCCCCTCCTCCGCCGCCGCTGGCGATACCAAAGGGTAAAGCTCGAGCGCCCCGCCGTCCGCCGCCGCGTCCCACGGCTCGTCCGGATCCGTCAGGTACACGATGAACGACACGCGCCGCGACCCGATCACGTCGTCGTGGCACAGCAGGTGGCCGCCGGGGGCGTAGGCGTTGCAGGACAGGTCGGCGCGGGCGCCGTCGAGCAGGCCGCAGCCCGTGACGCCTCGGACAAAGGCGCGAAAGGCGGGCGAGTAGAGCGCCGCGCGCAGGGCCGCCAGCGCCGGCAGCTTGGCGCGCGCGCCGGCGTCCAGGCCGTCGAGATTGGCCAGGTCGCCTGTCTGGAACACGCGGAAGAGGTCGGTCTCCTTGTACGTGGCGCGCACGTGCGTCACGATCTCGTCGCGCGCGGCGCGCAGCAGCGCGCTGTCGCCGCCGCCGCACTCGCCGCCGCCGCCGCCGTCGCCCGGCCCGCCGCCAAACAGGCCGCGCAGCACCAGGTGCGGGAACGGCGCGGCGGCGGCAAAGGCGGCGGCGGCGGCGGCGCGCGACGCCTCGGTCAGGAGGTCCGGGCGGAAGACGGCGGCGGGGTCGGACGCGGCGGCCCGGAGGGCGGCCTGGGCGGCGGGGTCGAGGGGCAGGGCGGGCCTTTGGGGCTCGGCTTCTGCTCCTCGCCTGTGCCTCTCCTCCCGGCCTGGGCTTGCGTCGTCGGCGCGAGCGCGTTTGGCGCCCGCCGGCGCTGCCGCCGTCGCCGTCGCCGGCGCGTCTGCCTTGCCCGCGGCTGCCGGCTTGGTCTCCTGGTCCGGAACAGCGGCGACGGCGTCGCGCGCGCGCTTGGAGGCGTCTGTGTGTTTGGTATGGAGGACTTGCGTGTGTCGGGTGCGCGCGCACGCCGGTGCACAAAAAACAGTCGCGGGTGAGAGACACGAGTGTTGCGTCTTCCGCGCCGTCGTGCTTTGTCACCGAATCAATTGCACTCACCAGCGGCCGACATCCTCAGGATCGTTACGAGTACTGCGCGCGCGCTCGCGAAGTGGGCTGATGGGCGCGTCGACGGAGAAGAAGGGGGATGTGTCGACTCCTGCGCCGCCCTGAATCTCTTCTCTCTCGGGAAACGCCAAGGGATGGGGTCAGCAGTCGGTCGCCGAGCAATCGGGGCGCTCGGATAAGGTTGCTTGGTTGTGTCGTCCTTAAAACCATTGTGTGTGCAGTGCGCGAGCTGGCGAGGCGTCCCCTTATGGAGCCGGCGACCGAAGAACGGCGATGGCGCGCGACGGGCGGCGCGACGGGCGACGGCGAGCGTCGCGGTCGCGCCTCCCGATGGCGCAAAGAGCGCGACCAGTCCAGGACGCGAGCGTGGAGTTGTCTTTGCACAAGGTGCTGCCCGCGAAGGGTCTTGCAAGAGGTCGCGGAGCGGAATTCAGCGGGTGGAAAAATGTGGGATCAGGGCCGAAGCATTTCTTCGATCAGGCGTCGTTGAGTGGTTGCCGGCGCGCGCGGGGTTGGCGACGCGACAGCAAAAAAGAAAAAAAAGCGAGAGGACAAAAAGCAAAAATACACACACAAAAATCAACGGGCGAGTCTTCTCCTTCCTCCTCGCGCCTCCTCACCCTCCGACGCGGCCAGGCGTCCCTGGCGCCTCCACCCCGTCCCCGTCGCCGTCTCCGTCGCCGTCGCCGTCGACCCCGCCCCCGTCGCCGCCGTCGCCGCTCAGGTCGGGCCGCGCCCGCGCCCTCTCGGCCCCTCCTGCCGAGCCTCGCGGCACGCTCTCGAGCACCACGCACGACCAGGGGAGCACCGGCCACGCGTGCGCCTGCGCGTACATGCCCAGGGCCGCGCGCGCGGCGGCCACCTCCTCGGCGGGCAGCTCCTCGTCGGCCACGAGCGCGTCGTAGGGCGCCACGCGCGCCGAGTCAAACACGGGCGCCCACTCGCGGCCCTCCCACTTCGGCAGCTCGAGCCACCGCGGGGTGTGGGCTGTGTTGAAGGCCACGTACAGGCCCCCAGGGCCCGTCGGGTGGCTGACGCTGTGCAGGCCGTGCGGCTGGGGACCCAGGGAGTAGGCGACCAGGCGCGAGCCGTCGGACCAGTCCGGCTCGTGCGGCCGCTCGCCGTGCCACTGCACGTCCCGGTCGCCGCCGACAAACGCCGCCCGGCGGAGCTCTGGCCTGGCGCGCCGAAAGTGGATCAGCCGCCGGACGAAGCGGGCAAAGCCGTGGTCGTCGCGCGCGGCCTGCGCCCAGTCCAGGTAGTTGAGGTCCGAGTCGTGGCAGTAGGTGTTGTTGTTGCCGCGCTTGGTGTGCCCGAACTCGTCGCCCATCTGCAGCATGGGCACGCCGTGGCTCAGCAGCAGCGCGAGCGCAAAGTTGCGCTGCTGCCGCCGGCGCAGAGCGCCGACGCCGGCGTCGGCCGTGGCGCCCTCGCGCCCGCAGTTCCAAGACAGGTTGTGCGACTCGCCGTCGCGGCCTGCCTCGCCGTTGGCCTCGTTGTGCTTGTCGTTGAAGGACACCAGGTCCGCGAGCGTGAAGCCGTCGTGCGCCGCGACAAAGTTGACCGACGCCAGCGGCGAGCGGTTGCCGCGCCACTCGCGCCCGCCGCCGCGCGACGCCCACCACTCGTTCTCACCGGGCTCGCTCGAGGCGTAGATGTTGGGCGAGCCGAGCACGGCGGACGCGAACGCGCCGGCCCATCCCCCGCCGTCCGTCCCCTTCAGGAACTGGCGCACGGCGTCGCGGTAGTGCCCGTTCCACTCGGACCAGCGGCCGCCGTAGTGCGGGAAGGCGCCGACCTGGTTCAGGCCGTCGCAGTCCCAGGCCTCGGCGATCAGCCTGACAGTCCGCAGGACTGGGTCCTCCGAGATGGCCTCGATCAGCGGCGGCCTGGCCAGCGGCGTGCCGGTGGGCACGCCCGCGCCGTTGGTCATGATGCCGGCGGACCCGCCCTCGGCCACGGCGGGGCCCCGGGGAGGAAGGGGAGGGGGGGGGGCGGGGAGGGGGGAGCCGACGCTGCCGGCGCCGCCCTCGTCGGCCAAACGGTCGTCCGCGCCAAACGGCGACGGCGGCGGCGACGGCGACGGCGACGGCGACGCCGCGTCTCCTCCCGCTTCTCCCGCGGGGACCGTGGGGTGCCACGCGCTGTGCGCCCGCGTCATGATCGACGCCAGGTCGAACCGGAACCCGTCCACGTGGTACTCCTCGACCCAGTGCCGCAGGCAGTCGACGATTAGCCGCCGGACCGCCGGGTGGTTGCAGTTGAGCGTGTTGCCGCAGCCGCTGTAGTTGTAATACTCGCCCTCGGGCGCGAGCATGTAGTAGGCGCGGTTGTCCAGTCCCTTGAAGGACAAGGTGGGGCCGCGCGCGTCCCCCTCGGCCGTGTGGTTGAACACCACGTCCAGGACCACCTCGATCCCGCGCCTGTGCGCCTCGCGCACGAGCAGTTTCAGCTCGTCCGACACGGCCTGGCCGCCCGCGCCGAGCGCCGCCGCGTGGCTGTAGCGCGCCATCGGCGCGAAGAACCCGACGGTCGAGTAGCCCCAGAAGTTGCGGCGGCGCTCGCCCGGGGCGGCCCCCGGGATGGGGGCGTCGTACTCGAGCTCGTTGAACTCGTGCACGGGCAGGAGCTCGAGGCAGGTCACGCCGAGGCGCTCCAAGTAATCCAGACGCCCGACCGCGCCTAGGTAGGTGCCCGGCGCCCGCACGCCGGACGAGCCGTGGGCGGTGAAGCCGCGCACGTGCATCTCGTAGACGACGAGGTCCTCGGCAGGGAGGCGCAGGGGGCCGGCGTCGCCCTGCCAGTCGAAGTGGGGCACGGGGGGGGCTGGGGCGGAGACCGAGTTGGGCGGGGGGCTGGGGAGCGTGCCGGCGGCCAGCGGCCACGTGCGCGAGGGGGGGGCGGCGCCGGGCGCGGGCGCGGGCAGGTCGGGGCCGAGCTCGCCGTAGCGGCGGCGGGCGGAGACGACGCCGACGGCGTAGGGGTCGAGCAGCACGCGGGGGGGGTCGCCGCCGCCCTCGCCCTCGCCCTCGCCGCCGCCCTCGCTGCCGCCCTCGCTGCCGCCCTCGCCGTCGCTGAACGACGAGGCGGCGCTCCCAGACCCCGTCCCTTCCTCGCCGCTGCTGCTCGTCGCGCTGCTCCCCTCGGGCGTAACCGGCCGGCTTGCCGCCGCCGCCGCCGCCGCCGCCGCCGCCGCTTCTGCCGCCGCCCACGCGTCCTGGTTGGGGCCACTCGCACGGTAGGCGTACGCCATGCCCGGTTCCAGGCCCGGCAGCAACGCGTGCCACACGTCGCCCGTGCGGTGCCCCGCGCGCGGGTCGAGCGCGATCTCGGCCGTGACGGTCCCGCGGGCGAGGTCCTCCTCGGTCAGCAGCGCGAGGGAGACGGCGTCGGCGCACGACGAGTAGACGGCAAAATTGTACCCGCCCTTTTTTTCAAGTGGGTGGGTTGGTGGTGGAGGCGGGAAAGTGCTTTATTGTTGGTGGTTAGCGGGCGGGGCGGGGGCCGGGCGGGGCGAGGAGGCAGGGCGAGGCGAGATAAGGGGGGCGGCGGGGGCGGCGGGGGCGCGCGGGCGCTCTCTCAAGTGCGCAAACGCAGCAGCAAAAACACAAAGCGAACGAAAGAAGGCACTCACCACTTCTTCGACCCAGGACGCGCCGAGGGGCTCGGGCGAGCCGCGCAGGACCGGGCCGCTGAGCAGGCCCGCCGCGCCCTCGGCGGCCGCGACGCCGGGCGCGAGCGCGACGCTGCTGGCGCCGGCCGGCAGCGGCGGCGGCGGCGCGGGCGGCGCAGCGGGGCCGGCGCCCGGGGCGGCGGCCGCGCGGGCAGAGCGGCGGAGGCCGCGGTTGGTGGCCGCCGTCGGCGCTGGCGCGGCTGGTGCCGCAGCTGGCGCGTGAGTCCTGCCCGACACGCGGTGCCGCTTGCTGTTAGTGTGGGAGGTTTAGTTGTTTGGTGGTGTGAGCAAAAACCCGGCGGCGGAAAGCGGCGAACCGGGCGGGCGAACGAACAAGCGGCGATCGCGCGCGCCCGCCGCCGCGTGTCGGCGATCAGCGGCGACACCCGTCCCCGCCCGCTCGTCGTCGTCGTCCTGCGCCCCTTTTTCGCGGCCGGGCGGCAAAGACTCACCCGACACAAGGCCGCGGCAGCGCGGACGGCATTGGGGGGGCGAGCCCTGGCGCGCGAGCGCGATGGGCGCACGGGATGCCACCCCTCATTTTTGGGGTGTGTTTCTTCCTCGAGAACCCGAAGCTTTGGTGGGCTTCAAATCCCTCGCGCGTCAATCGAGGCGCAGTGCCGCGATCGATCGGCCTTGCGGCAAGTTCGGGGCCGGACGGATGAATTGGGCGAAAAAGGGCGCGGTGTTCTGTTGCTTTTGGCAGCCCTTTTTTCGGTTCTCCCCCCCGCCCGGAGGAGAAGGAGATCGAGAACAGGGCGGCGCGATCAACGGCCGGGGTCGACGGAAGGGGAGTTGAGAGTGAGACAATGGGGTGTGTCGGGTCTGAAGTCGCGTGAGAGAAGAGGAGGAGGATCAACAGAGACCAAGTCGCGCAACCGCCCTGCGCGCGTCGCCATCGGCCGTCGCTCCTCCGCCGACGCGGCGAAAAGCCCCCCCGCCTTCACTCCCCATCCTCCCCCTCCTCCCCCTCCCGACCGACCTGCACCCCCCTCTCGAACCGCCGGTACACCGCCTCCATCGGGTCCCCCGGCGCGGGCGCCGACGGCGCCACCCGCCCGAGCGCCCCGACCAAGTCCCCCATGCCCACCTTTTCCGCCCGCCGCTCGAGCGCCAGCATCGCCGCCTCGCGCGCCACGGCGGCCAGGTCGGCGCCCGTCCGCCGCCCAGCCCGGCGCGCCAGCTCTGCAAGATCGACCGCGTCTTCCCCCGCGCGCTCGAGCGGCGTGCGCGCCAGCTTGAGCTCCAGGATGCGCGCCCGCTCGCCCGCGTCGGGCGCGCGCACGTGCAGCAGCAGGTCCAGCCGCCCGGGCCGCAGCAGGGCCGGGTCGACGCGGTCCGGACGATTGGTCGCCGCCAGCACAACCACGCCGAGCGAGGGCTGGCAGCCGTCCATCTCTACCAGCAACTGCGACACGGCGCGCGCGCCGGACCCGCCGGACCCGCCGGACCCGCCGGACCCGGACAGACCCTCCCCGCGTCCCGCGGCCAGGGCGTCCACCTCGTCGAAGAAGACGACCGAGGGGGCCGAGGCGCGCGCGCGCGCGAACAGCGCGGCGACCGCGCGCTCCGAGCCGCCGACGTAGGCCGACAGCAGCTCGCCGCCGCGCACCGACAAAAAGTTGACGCGCGCCTCGGCCGCGGCCGCGCGCGCGAGCAGGGTCTTGGAGCACCCGGGCGGGCCGTACAGGAGCACGCCGCGCGGGGCGCGCGCGCCGGCGGCCGCGAGCGCGGCGGCGCGGCGCGTGGGCCACTCGACCGCCTCGCGCAGGCGCGCCTTGACCGCGTCGAGCCCTCCGACGTCGGACCAGCGGGCCGAGGGGATCCCGCCGCCGCCCGCCCCGTCGCCCGCTGCGCCCGCGCCGGCGCCGGCGCCGACCTCGCGCAGGGCGCTGGGGGCGACGCGCAGGCGGGCGGAGAGGAGGTCGGCGCGGGTCACGTAGGGGACGCTGGGTTGGGGGCTTGGCAACGGGGCAGGGGCGAGGGCCGTCGCCGGCGCCGCTGCCGTTGTTGTTCCGGCCGTCGTCGCTGTCGCCGTTCCGGCCGCCTCTGCCGCCGCCTCTGCCGCCGCCTTGACGTGCCGCCGCAGCGCGCCCATGGCGGCCTCGTTGGCGAGCGCGGCGAGGTCGGCGCCCAGGAAGCCGTGCGCCCCGGCGGCCACGGCGTCGACGTCGGCGGCCGTGAGTGCGTCCTCGGGCGGCGGTGGCGGCGGCGGCGGCGGCGGCGGCGACGAGCGCAGCGCGAGCGCGTCTGTCGGCGGCAGCAGCGGCAGCGGCAGAGCGGCCGGCGGCGGCAGCAGCCGCCGCCGCAAGATGTCGGCGCGCCCGGCCGCGTCGGGCGGGCCGACAAACACCTCGCGCTCGAGGCGGCCGGGGCGCCGCAAGGCCGGGTCGAGGGCGTCGGGGCGATTGGTCGCGGCGATGATGACGACGCGCGGCTGCTTTTGCCTTTTCTTTGGCTGCTGCTGCTGCCGCGAGGACGCCGGCGCCGCTCTTGCCGCCGCACCCGCCCGCCGCTCCTCCGCTCCTTCCCCCCCGGCCCCATCCATCAGCGTCAGCAGCTGCGTCAGCACGCGCCCGGCCGGATCCGACCCGCCGCCCACGCCCGCGGCCGCCGCGTGCGCGCTGGCCCCCGCCCCGCCCCCGCCCGCCCCCCCGCCCCCGCGCGCGGGCGCGATCGAGTCCACCTCGTCGATAAAAAGCACGCAGGGCGACAGCGCGGCGGCGGCGGCAAACACGCCGCGCAGGCCCGCCTCGCTCTCGCCGAAGAACTCGCCCATCACCGCCGGCCCGTCGACCAGGAGCAGGGCCGCGCCGCAGTCCACGGCCGCCGCGCGCGCCGCGGCCGACTTGCCCGACCCGGGCGGGCCGTGCAGCAGGACGCCGCGGGGCGGGCGCACGCCGTAGGCGCGGAAGAGGCCAGGGCGGCGGAGCGGCAGCGCCACGCACCGCCGGAGCTCGGCGGCGAGCGCGGCGCAGCCGCCGAGGGCGGAGAAGCCGCCGCGGGCGGCGCGGCGGGCGGCGCGGCCGGCGCGCGCGGCGCACTCGGCGGCGTCGGCGGCGGCGGCGCGGCCGCTGCCGGAGACGGCGGCCTCGGCGGCTCGGCGCGCGCGTCGGACGAGCAACGAGAGGGCGGCGTCGTCGTCGTCGTTGTCGTCGTCGTTAGTGTTGTCAGCGGCGGCGGTGGTGGCTGTGGCGGCGTCGCTGCCGCCCTCTCTCGGCCCTCTTGACCGATGCGGGCGCGAAGGCGATGACGACGACGGGGGTCCTAGCAGCAGCTCGACGCGCGTGCCCGGGCCGACGTGCAGCAGCAACGGTGCCTCCTGCTGCTGCTGCTGCTGCTGCTGCTGCTGCTGCTGCTGCTGCTCCCCCGTGCCCGGCGGCGGCGGCGGCAACGGCGGCGGCACGACGCACGCCCACAGCGCCCGGCCCATCAGCGGGAGCGGCACCAACGCGCCCGGCAGCAGGCGCCGGCCGGCCACGTGCGCGGCGGCCAGGCGGGACAGCAGCGCCCGCTGCGTCCGCTGTCTTTCCCCGGCCGGCGGCTCCTCCTCCTCCTCGCCGCCGCCGCCCTCCTCCCCCTCCCCCTCCCCCTCCCCCTCCTCCTCCCCGCCCTCCGCTCCGCGCTCTGCCGCCGCCAGCGCCCCGACCAGCCGCAGGGGCCACGTCGCTCCGCCGCCGCCGCCGCCGGTGATCCCGCCGCCGTCCGCGGCCACAGGGGCGCGCGTCCTGAGGTTGAGCAGCAGCCGCAGGCGGACGCAGGCGGGTTGTTTCTGTGTTGCTGCTGCCTCGACGGCGCCTCCGGCCGTTGCTGCCGCCGCCGCCGCCGCCGCCACACTCCCGGGAGGGCATCGCCGCACGGCCACGAGCGGGGCCGGCAGCGCTGCAAAGGCATCGGCGCCCTCTGGCGAGGGAGGCAACACGATCAGCTGCCCCAGGGCGGCGGGCCCCGCGGCGGCGGCGCCCCGGGCGACCCGGGAGGACGGCCACGCCACGGCCGGCGTCGCGAATCGGCCCCACGGCAGCAGCTGTTGCGTCGCTGGTGCTGGTGCTGGTGTTGCTGCTGCGGCGGCGGCGGCGGGGATGCACGCGCGTGATGCCTCGGCCTCGACGCCCGCGGCCGCCCACAGGTCCAGAGGGGGACCGGCGTCGGCCATGGCGCTTGAGAGCGCGGACGAGGGCGGGCCAAAGGAGGAGGAGGACGGGGACGCCGCCCCGACGCCGACGCCGCCGCCGCCGCCAGCGGCGGGCGCGCGCATCGCCCGGCCGCGGCCGTTGTCAATCAGGGACAGCAGCACGACCTCGCCCGCGCCGATGCGGCACTCGCGCATGGTGTCCGGGGACAGCAGGCACCAGCATGGCCCCGCCGCGGGAGGCGGCGGCGGACTTGCTGCGGTTCCGGACGACGCAGACGACGCAGACGAGTCGAGCAATCGCGCGACCAGCAGCACCGGCGGCGGCAGCAGAGCCGCCGGGGCGGTCGTTGGGGTACTGCTAGTCATGATGGGAGTCGGGTGATGGATGTGCGATTGGTTCAATGCCCTGCGATTGGTCGTTGGTCCGAGGGCGGCGAGGGCCGCTCTTCTACGTCGTTCGTTGTTCGCGCGCCGCCGCTCAAAAATGCCATCGCGCTGCAATCGAGGATTCCCCGGCCACACGCACACGCTCGCGCTCCTACACCTACTCTCATTCGTCGCGATTGCCCTCATTCTTTCCAACACGCGTCACGCCGACGGGCGCGCAATCGTCCCAAAAAGAGCGGAAGCAATCGCAGAGAAGCGGCGTCATGGCCCCCCCTGTCCAGGGGTCGCGCGCGCCGCCCGGGCAGATCACCCACGTGCTTTTTGACATGGTGAGGGGTTTCGGCTCGAGCGGGCAGGCTCGGCGAAACGTCGACGTCGCCTCCAACGCCGACGCCGACGCTGAAAGCTCGCGACCCTCGAAATTACAAAAATACAACGACCCCAGGACGGGCTCCTCCTGGACACCGAGACGCACTACACCACCGCCCAGGAAAAGGTCCTCGAGCCGCTGAACGTCGCCTTCACCTGGGAGCTCAAGGCGCTGATGATGGGAAAAAGGGCGCTCGAGGCGGCCGAGGCTCTGATCGCGGCGACGGGGCTCGAGGGGCGGATCACGCCCGAGGAGTTTGTCGAGCGGCGCGAAGCAATTTTAGACGAGCTGTTTCCAACGTCGCGGCTGATGCCGGGGGCCGAGGCGCTCGTCCGGCGCCTGCACGGGGCGGGCGTCGGCATCGCCGTCGCCACCTCGTCGCACAGGCGCCACTACGAGGCCAAGACGCGGCGGCACGGGGACCTCTTTGCCCTGTTCTCGCACGTCACCACGGGCGACAGCGTGTCCAGGGGGAAGCCCGACCCCGAGATTTTTACGAAGGCGGCATCGCTGTTTCCCGGGGAGACGCCCGACCCGGCGCGGATTATAGTTTTTGAGGATGCGCCCGCGGGCGTAGAGGCGGCGAGGGCGGCGGGGATGCGGGTGGTCTTGGTGCCGGACGCCAGGCTGGCGGAGGAGCAGAGGCGGGGGGCGTGCCAGGTGCTCGGCAGCCTGGAAGAATTCGACTTTGAGGCGTGGGGCTTTCCGCCTCTCGAGGCAAAATAGTAAACGTGTTACTCTTTGGTGTGTTTTGTGTGTCCGGCTCAGCGCAAGGACGGCGAGAGGGCGGCGGCCGCTGCGTTGAGGCCGACGAACAGCAGGGCGGCGGCCGCGCGCGGCAAGGTCGCCGCTTTGGCGGGGGCAGGAACGTCCTGCTCACCAGCTGGCGACGCGCGCAGGCGCAGCGCGTGGACGGCAGCGTCGCCGCGGCCGCCGCCGTTGCCGCCGACACCGAAAGAAGCGCCATCCGAAGAGAAAAAGGCGCGCGCTGTTGCGGCCGCGCCGCCGCCGCCGCCGCCGCCACAACCGCCGACGCGCACAGTCGCCCCGGCCAAACCCACAACCCCGACTGGCGCAAAGACCCATCCCTCGGTGTCCCCGACCGCGCTGATGGTCACCCGGCCGCACTTGGCCGAGCAAGCCAGGCGCGCGGACGGCTGCAGCAGGCAAAAGACGCGCGAGTCGCCGGGGCCGACGAGGAGCCCTGTCGGCGGCGACGGCCGGGGGGTCGTCTGGTCGTCGTTGTCCCTGTCGTTGATGTTTAATGGTGGTAAAAGCTCGCACGAGCATCCGATCACGGGCGCGTCCTCGGTCCAGTCGAGCATGAGCAGGGGGGTCGCGTTTCCGCCTGTGGGTTTTTGATGTGTTTGGCGAGTTGGAAGGGGGGGAGGAGCCAAGCGGTTTCGGTTGGTTTGGTTCTCGAGGCACCGACGGGGGCAGCGGCGGCGGCAGCGGCGGCGGCAAACCCACGGCAAACACATACTCACCGCCCTCCAAGCAGAATTCGGGGCCAGACAGCGACGCCGTGCCCTTGTCGGCGGCCGCGAGGGTCGCCAGCAACAAGGGGAACAGCAGCAGCAGCACTGGCAGCGGCGGCGGCGGCGCGCCCGTGCGGCGGTCGCGGCGGTTGCGGCAGCCCGAGGAGAGCGCGCTGTCGGCGGTCATGATTTTCGGGGTGTTGTTGTTGATGTGATTTGGCGGTCCTTGTGTGCGTGTCGTCGGTGGGTCTTTGTGCTTGCTTGGTCGGGGCGAAGGGCGGGCGCCATTTACGCCCTTTGGCCCGGCGCCGAGAGAGGCGGCGGCGGAGCGGATACGCGCCGGCAAAAGGCGACCGCGGTGTTGCTCCTGCTGTCTATATATCAAATATATACAAATACTGACACCCGCCCAAACCTGCGGACACCCCCCTCCTGATCTACGGCCGCACTCGATCAAGTCGAACGGTCCAATTGTGCACATATCCACCCAGAGGTTTCGCGTGCGACAACGACAGATCCCCCTCCTCTTCGCTCCGCGACCATCCGCCTGATCGCCCTGCTGCGCGCGGCTTTCCTCCTCAGGTCGCAGCTCGTCAGCCGCGTGACGCTCCTCCCGTCGCGCAAGCCTCACCAGCAGCAGCAGCACAACCACCACCACCAAGCAAACCCTTTGCGTCAGCGAGCGATGGCGACGTCGACAGCGACGACGGAGTGCCCCCCGCCGCCGGGAGGGTTCCGCTTCGGGCCGTGGCCCATCGGCGCCGACGAGGTGTTCTACCGCACGGAGCTGAGCTTTGCCTTTGTCAACCTCAAGCCGCTGGTGCCAGGTAAGGTTTTTGGCTTCGACGCGCCGGCGGCGCGCCGACGCCGCCGTCGGCCTCTCGTCTGCGTGTCGTCCCGTCGAACCCACTGCCGCGCCTTTCAACCCCCCCCCTCTGCCGCGCCTTTC
>Ga0209491_10000671_pt1 | contig 69077 bp, 49 predicted proteins | sample BON02_FD_187213 | JGI IMG/M metagenome (GOLD analysis project Ga0209491, IMG submission 187213) | Freshwater microbial communities from Lake Bonney liftoff mats and glacier meltwater in Antarctica - BON-02 (SPAdes) (version 2) | ecosystem: Environmental > Aquatic > Freshwater > Ice > Glacier... | reverse complement strand
ACACAATTCATAACTTGCTGAAAGAGTCCGTCCTGATTCGCTTTCAACGCCAGAATATAGTGACCGTTGCCGTCAACGATCTGTTCGGCGATCGCGACTTGAGTCCCCATCGCATCAATTGTAATGATGGATCCATATATTGAAACGCATCGACCTTCAGGGCTGACAGGACTCGTCGAATCACGTCTGGCGAAGAAATCCATACGGGAGGTCGAGCGCCTGCATCAGCAAGTCTTTCCTGGCAACAGCCCACCTGGAAATTGCTGTCGGTCCATCCGAACCGGCAAGGACTCCCATCAAAGAGATTGTCAGAACACTCGGCAAAGGGTGGTGTCGATTAATAGGCGAACGAGGATCTTCGAGCTGTTCAAAGTGACAAATAATTTCGCCTAGCCCAATATTAACGATCTGATCGCGACAGTCTTCTCTCCATAGCATGCGATGGCAGTTCGTATGCTGCAGAGGTGTACTCAAAATCCCCCAAAAGCGAAACGCCCTATTTTACCAGATTGTCCCAATGTGCGCGATGGCCTTGGTGATCTCACCCGAAGCTCTTTCTGCTGCAATTTCAGATTCCCTGCGTTCTGTATTCTGAGCGACACTGACGGAACTGAGGCCAGCGAAAAGTAACATCGCAATCGCGGTAAAGTAATTACCTCGAGCAAGGAACGAAGACGTGGGAATAACTCTTGTAAACAGCTACCGGTGTCCTGCATTTCTTATCATGGAATGGGCTTCTGAAGATTTATGTGAGGCTTAGTGATTTGAGTGCTGTCAGGAAACTTAACTGCTGTCCAGATGACGTCTTTGTCCAGTCGCATCTCCAGTCCGCCCGAGGTCGCTCGAGCGCAGGCATATTCCCATCGCCGACTTGTGCCATCATCAATGGCTTCCAGCACCAGCAGGATCTCCGGATCAGTGCCGGTCACAAATGCCATTACGCAGCCATCGATCACGTGGTCGCTGCGTTTTTCGTTTGCAGGAATTTCGTAGCGATACAATGCACGCGGCAGCAATCTCAGTTCCTCTCGGTCACTATTGTCCGCCTTCCAACCAGTCATCACTCCTGAAAAGCGAGCGGCAAGGATCTTCATTTCCCGCTGGCGCAGCACAGGCGTAGCGCCCGGCGACATGGCCTCCGGAACAGGACGAAGCTGAATACCAACTTCCTGTGGAGCCCAGACGATTGATTCATCGTCAAGGGCTTGAAGATTCCTGCCGCGTGACAGAGAATCGAACTCATGCACCACGTTTTCCTGCCACGGGTAGATGCTGGCCACCGCTTCCGGTCGCTGACCGTCGGTCCAGATGACCATCATCGCTTCGCCGTCCTGTCCGCGAGCCACGTTGCGCCAGCGCATCACCGGCTTCGATTTCAGTTTCACCGAACCATTGGAACCGCCGTTCAGGTCGTACCAGTCGACGGAGCTTTCGATGAGATCGCTAAGTCGTGCTGTTTCTTCCGTGGCCGACACGGGCTTCTCCGAATCGTCGCTTTTCTTTGCCGCCGAAGGCTCAATAGAAAGCGTTTTTTGAAACGCATCGACGGATTGTGAACAGGCCATCAGCAAAATCAGGAACCCCGTCCGTCGCATTTTTCGTCCTTTTCGAATCGCAATCACGGTCTGTCTCTTTTCAATTCCAAATCACAAATCCCGAAGCTGCAGCCGTGATGATGCCATTCCATCACGTCCTTCACTGAGCTTTTGGCGTTGCCGGTTCTTTGGCAAACCGCCCTGTTCTTCGCTCAGGTAATGAGCTTGAATCTCTGTGCCGCGACCGTCGCCGTTGTCGTCGAGCAAACCGTGTTCGGTCGCAAGCAGTGTCTCATCCGTGTACCGATCTGCTACGCCATGGCACAAGGCGATGTAAAACTCGAAGAGCGAGAATTTTTTGTTCGTATCCAGATCCCACTCCGGATTTGGGGCGATGGACATCAGGTCGGCCAGCGCATGCGGGTTCAGGGTCTCGTTGCTTTCCAGATCCGCTTCGGTTGCGCTCATGACGTATCGACCTGGGCCGGACAAATTGCGAATGTAGTAACCGCTGCAGGGAATCGTGATGATGAAGACCTGCTCCTTAGCCTGAAAGCCCTGAAACAGCTCTGCGAACTCCTTCTGCTGCAGGTCTGGTCCGGGTAGATTGAACCACGCCAGATTATTCTCAAAATGCGTGTGTCCCATGACGACGATGAACAAACTGTCGTCTGCCGAAATACTCGTCTTCAGCGTGAGCAGTTCATTCGCAATTGATTCACGAGTTGCTGACTTCGGCGTTGCCAGAGACAGCGTTGTTGTTGCAGGCGGGACTTCAGGCGTCGCGGCTGATGCGATCTGCTCCGCTTCAGGGAGGCCTGCAGCGGCCGTCGAACTCACGGTTTTAGCGTCGCCAGCCGTCACGGGTTCCTGAACCGCATTGCCGTCTTCTTCGGTGGTTTCGCCGTCTCCGGAAAAGACATGCACATCGTCCGGGAGAAAGCCGTAGTGAGCGATCATTCCGCCTCGAATCTTATCCATCGACGAACGATACAACTCTGCATGGTCCGCGTCGCCCGGATGCCCCTGGATAATCACGGCGATTCGCCGCCCATGAACGATCTTATCGTCCGCTGAAGACGAAGCGGCCGCTTCTTTCACAGGTGCATCAGTGACGGCTTCGTCTGCAATGGCTTTCGTTGACACGACGCCCAGCATCAGTGCGATGATGCTCATTGATCGCAGCGTTCGGAAATGGCAGCAGGCAGCAGAGACGTTCATAAAGGTTCGCTTACAAAACAATTTAGAATCAGAACGCTCGGCTGATGACTCCGTTGTCATCGGCCTGGACCGAAAACTCCAGCGGCGCGACGTGGTCTTTGGGGATCCATTGCGAATTCAATATCTGAAGATCGGGCAAGGTCCAAAGAATGATCTGGCCGCTTGAGTCACAGGTCATAATCTCATCTTCGCGCTGACCGTAACGAGCAACAACAATCGGAGTCGTCAGGTCCACAGCGGATTTTAAGCGAAGCGATTGAGGATCCAGCAGTTGCAGAGCGGAGCCTGTCTGAGTCTTCCAGTCGCCAGAGCCTACAATCAGGAAACTGTCGTCGTGTGAAAATCGGATGCAGTTCGGTGAAGTCAAAGCAAGCTGGCGGATTGCAGTTGAACTCAATCGATCTGTATTGAGAACACGGACTTCGCCCAGGTCGGTACATATTGCCAGCTGGTCGGAATGCGATGCCCAGTCGATCGCTTTCACCGCCGAACCGATATTCATCCCGCGCACGAGACGCCAATCCGGAGCCTGAAACAGAAGGACTCGGCCATCGCTGGTGCCAGCAGCCAGCTTCTGAGAATCCGGCGAAAAGACAACACAGGAAATCGTTGACTCTGAGAGTTCCGCAATTCGCATCTCCCTCGGCGAAACGAGAACGCACCGTTGCGACTCGTCAACAACGACGATCCACGAACCATTCGGGGAATGCACTCGACACCAGCTCGGTTGCCGAAGAATGGAGTCCCGTTGCTCGGCCGATGCAAGATTTTCCGGCGTCTGTATGCCGCTGTTTGAGTCGATCGAGTCCACATCGGCTTGATCGGCAATCAGCGACGGGTTCGGGCGAAAGTGAATCCACTGCAGCGGCAGGATGAGTGCTCCGCAGGCCAGCACCGCAATGTGTCCACGTCGCGATGTCGATGGCACCGGGACTTCCGTCATGATGCGAGTCAACCGTCGCTTGAGCATCGGCGCGGATCCCAATCCGCTGGCGAGCGGAGGCATCACGGCAGTTCGCTCGCACAGGATGTCGATCGCGTCGAGGATCGCTTCGGCATAATGTCGTGCGTCACCGGGAAACTCGAAAATAACACGAGCATCGACGCAGTCTTCTTCCACAATTTCCAGTTCACGGCGAACCCACCAAACCGCCGGATGCCACCAGTAAATTGCAGTGACAAATGTTTCCAGGACTCGCACCAGGTAGTCGCCGCGCGAATAGTGAGCCAACTCGTGCACGATCAACGTCGCGCGGCCTTTGGGTGTCAACCGATGCAGCAGGTCCAGCGGAAGAATGAGTGTCAGACTTCGTCCAAACCCGCACAGCATCGGCGAGAATGCTCCGCTGAGTACGCGAACTCGCGGCGGACGCTTCAGACCCATCTTGTAGGCAAGGTCGTAGCCTTCGCTGATCAGCTCTTCATCGACTTGCTCATTTTGACCAAGAAATCGACAGAAGCGAACATAACGAATCAGCAACCGGACAACATAAAAGCAGGTTCCCAGCAGCCAGACGAGAATCAGCACCGAGACAACGGCGCGACTCCATGACAATGTTCGTGTTAATCCTGATCCTGCCAAGTTCTCGCTCGTCGTAACCCCGCGCACATTGGGCTCCGGACGACGCGACGACAAGGCGATGCCTGAGGAATGCTTTCCACCATCGATCGCCAATCCTGAGTCTATGTCTTCGTGGTTTCCTGTGGACCACGCAGCCAGAACCTCGTCCGCGTTCAGGGCGAGCCAGGAGTTATCAACTGTAATCGCAAACGGCAGCGTGACGATGGCCGGAGTGATCAGCTTGACAAGGACAACTATCCACAATCCATGAACAACGCCCTGATGTCGAATGCACTTTGCCAGCGCATAGACGACCACGGCAAGCACCGTGGCGGTCACTGCGTTCGACAGCAATGTTTCGAGGAGTTTGGTTAGCATGAAAGTAGTCAGTTGTCGGTCGTTGTCGGGTGTGTGCAGCGGAGCGAAACACACCAGACGCGAGTTTGAGGTTTTCAGTTTCTGGTTTCAGAAGAATCGCGGCTCCACGACCCTGCGTCGAATGGCGTTGCGCGTTGCTTCACGCACCCTACAACTTTACTTTTGTCTGAATGAATCGATAAATGATTTCAAAGATGGTTCACGGCTATGGACCAGAATAAAAAATGGTTCTTTGTTATCGAACGGTGGTTGACGCCATGCGACTTCCCAAACCGGCTTTTCATCAAGCGCAGCCTTCAATGCGTAGCCGGTCATCGGTGCAAGCGAGTAGTGCCAACGGTATCCGTCGTCTGACTTTAGTGCCTCAATGAGGATCATTAGTTCCGGGTCAGTGCCATGAGCATGGACGAAGAGGGCACCATCGAGAATTTCGCTGCCTTCTGTTCCAAAGCGGAGCATAGGATTCGAGAGGAGCCGAAGATTGTCTGATTGCACGCGGCCTTCGAAGTCATCCGAAACAGAAAATCGTCTCGCGATCTGCCGCATTTGAACGAGTCGCTGCACGGCCTTCGCGGCTGGCAAAGGAGCATCGGGAACAGGTTTTCGATCAGCACCAGCACGATCGGGTTGCCAAACAATTTCCTCGTTGCGACTGGCTGTTATGGGGACTGGCGCAAGTGACTGAAACTCGTGAATCCACAAATCGTCACTCGTCAGAAAGACCTGAGCGCCAACCATGGGGCGTCCGGAGGCCGACGTCCAGACAACGAAGCCCCCATCCTGCAATCCACTGACGGGATTTGTGAATCGCAACAGCGGTTCCGGTACAAGTGACAGTTTAGCCTTAAAGTCCGGACCCTCACGGAATTCATAATCCTTGACGGACGTCTTCATAAACTCCAGCCGCGTGGCGGCAAGTTTTTCGTCCTGTTGTTCTTTGTTCGTCTTCGTCGCTGGCGGGCTCGCCTTTTCGTCTGCGTCTGCGGAACCGATTGTAACGAACATCAGCAGCAACATCGCCACATTAGAAAACTTCATAATGTCTTTCCCCTCTTTCCTGTGGTGTCAGATTCCAGGGCTTCATCACTCAGAGAGTGATGTCTACTTTGCTTTCCCATCCAGTTCATCGAGCAGACTTCGCAGCGATTTTCGATCTTCTTTAGAGAGCGTTTTTGTCTTCACCAGATGCGTTAAAAGCGGCGTCAGCGAACCATCGCAGAGTTTGTCGGCCGTTTCCTGGAGTTGCCGCGTGATCAGATCGGATCGCTGCAGAACCGCATCGTAGGTATGAGGCCAGGTGCTGCGTTCTCGCTGGACGCATTCCTTTTGTTCGAGCCGATCCAGTAACTTCTGCACCGTCGCGTTCTGCGATGGGCCAAAGTCTCCATAAAGCGTCTCCGCCATCTCTCGCACCGTGCGAGCTGACTTGTCCCACAGCAGCTGCATGATAGCGAGTTCTGCTTCCGTGACATCTTTGGGTTTCCGAGCCATGTTGATCTGACCTGTTTGTGAACTCTGTACGACTATTGATTCGAATTATGACTTGGTGGATTAATTTCCATCAACTGACGACTATAGCGTTTGCTGAGTAATCCCCTGCTTCTGATCCCCACAAAGTCATACACTTCCTCATGTTATTCTATTGCTTTACCGGAACTGTCGTTTTCTCTTTTGCACTCTTCAGCAACTGCTTCATCTCTTTCGCAGTGAACTCCCGATTGTCAAAAAGTCGATATCGATCTGTTTCTTAAACTTGATGTTTGTATCCGGCAATACCGTCCGGGTAGACAAATTCCCAGACCTGTTTTTCTTCCAGATTCAGGTAAAGCTTTGAATCCGAAAACCGAGCTGCAGCATAATGCCACTTCGGTCCCTGAGCCGTATCAACCACTTCAAAAACCAGCAGGATCTCTGGATCCGTACCGGCACTGGAGACCATCGAGAAGATTGCTCCATCATGAATGTCGTCCTCCGCAGTCTCGTAGCGAAACAGAGGCGTTGACAACAGTCGCAGTTCGTACCGACTGCTTTCCTGAGTAATGCTGTGCGCTGAAAATTTCTGCGCCATTCGACGCATCTGCAGAAGTCTCGCGGGCTTCTTTGGCGCTGGTGCCGGTGCATCGACGACCGCCTGAAAAATGAGTCCCGGCTCGTCTGGATGCCAGACATCCTTTGCCGCAAACTTTGCCTGCAGGCCAACTGGAGACAGCGAGTGAAACTCATGCGACGTAGACATTCGGGTTTCTGAGAAGTAATTCGTGAACACGCCGCCGATCGCGCGAGCCTTGCCCTGGTCGGTCCAGACATAAACCAAACCCTGCTGCTGGTAACGGACGGGATTGACCCACGATAGCACTGGTTCCGGATGCAACGTCAGTTTTGTTTTCGCCGGATCTCGCAATTCAATCTCATGAGCCGCCACTTCTTCCTGAAGCACACCGCTGATCGTGAGCTCTTTGGAACTGGTTTTCTGCTGCGCAAATGCGTCGCCATGCCAGGCCACAATCGCCAGTGTCATCGCAGCTCGAAGGAGATTTGTGATTAACATGTGATAGGACTCATTCTTTTGTAACGACCATTCGAAATCCATATACGTTTGAAGTAACGCACTGCTCGTTCCAGGGCTGGAGCCTCGGAACAAGAATCGCAACACTCACTCGCGCTTCGAGCTGGCATGTCTACTCATGCCAACCCCACCGATCTTCTCACGAACCATTCTACCGTCAGCAATCCCAAAAGCGTGACCATTAACCACCAGCGGCTCCACGCCGGCTGACGACGGAATTCGGAACCTTCCTGAGTCGTCGGCAGAGTGCCGATCAGGGAAGCCAGCTCCTTTGACGATGAAATGACTTTCCCGCCAGCAGCTTTTGCCACATCCGCCAGCAGCTCGTGGTCTGGAAACGGGTTCTGCTGTTCAAACGGGTCGTGCAGAATCTGGATGTCCAGCGATGAGCTGTCAACCTGCGTGAAGTCTTCGTAGGCCGTGAGTTCGAACCGTAAGGCCTGACTGGCTGTACCGGATTCCAAAGCATCCGCGAGGTCCAGTTCCATTTGATAACCGCCGGTTACCCCATTCGACGGATTCGCAGATTTCGGCAGTTCAAACTCTTCGCCCCATGCGATCAGCGGACCTTCTTCACCACTTTCTCGAACCATGTTCCCAGGCCAGCGCAGGGGCGAGTAGAGTGATTCGTCATTGCTGAGTTGCTGTGGTTCCAGCATCGCGACGATGCGATAATCCTGAGTCTCTGCGGAGTGTTCGTCAAACGTCGACGCTCGCAGACGCAGCTTCTCGCCGAGGCTGTAGTAGCGTTTGTCGGCCGTAAACAGCAGACGCCGACGACCCACCGAGGAACTTTCTGTCAGCCAGTAAATCGCGTTGCGCCAGAATCGACCGTAGAGCCCGCTTTTCTCACCACCCCATTCAGAAATCATGCGAGTGGCACCGGGCGCGGTCATTGATGTGGCGAGCGCGATGCTGCGACCTTTCCCGGCCTGAGCTGCTGTCAGCAGCGGCAGTAGTTCAGTGCTGGTCGGCGATGTGTCGCTGACATTCACTGGAGTGTTTCCGAACCCAAAGAATGCCCTCAGCGGCGAAGGAGGACGAGCAGGCAATGCCACGGAAGACGATGACGCCAGCACGATCCCAACATCCGGCTTCAGTCGCAGGCTTGCGTTGGCTCCCTGGATTTCCGGAAAGCTCCTGATCGCCGACAGCCGCTGTTGTTCGTCATCCCGCAAACGCCAGACGGCATGGTCTGTTTCCCCTGACGGCACGGAAACAGCAACCGTGGCGGCTGAGTTCCAGTCACTGCCTTGCGACGAAAACGTTACAGGCAACAGGTTCGCGATCGACGTCTTGTTCCATTCACCGCCAGAAAACGAAAACTCGCCGCCAGCCATCAACAATCCCGCGCCGCGTTCGGCGACACATTCGTGAATCCATTTGAGCTGTTCATTCTCAAACAGCGTCGACGGCACGTCACTCAGCACAATCGCGTCGAACGCAGACAGCTCGGCCTTTGTGGCCGGAAAGCCTCGCGAACCTGTCGATGCACCGGAATCGTAAGACCGCGTCAGAACGCCCGAACCCGCCGTGATCACTGAACATTCGATGTCCGGATCTTCCACGAGTGCTCTCTGAAAATCCGTGTAGGCGCCGACGATCGAGCGCACTCCACCTTCGATGACCACTCGTTGCGGCGAACGACTGCCCTCAACATACAGCACCCGAATCTTGGTTCGGTCAACATCAATTTCTGTTTCAAACGTATTGTTGTTTGTCGCGACTTCGTCAGGTAGCCCTGCCACTTCGATCTTCAAATCGCGTGTCTTCGCGTCCGTTTGAAATGTCAGCGTCGACGATTGAAACCCGCTCTGCAAAATGACCGGCATGCTCTTCAGAATCCGCGTCGTGCCGTCGTCGTTGGGAGTCGTCACTGAAAGATCGATCGACCGACTGTCATAGCCATAGCTCCGCAGAAACACATGAACTTCCACCTCGGTAAACTTCCGAACCCGGCGAGGAGCTACCACGCCGACGATCGCCACATCGCCTCCACCAGACATGTTTCCCTGTGGAGCCACGTGGACCGGCACGCCCAATTCTCGAAACGACGACGCGGCCTCGCGAACGGCCTGCGGATCACGAACACGTCCGTCTGTGAACAACACAACGCCGGCAGGACGCTTGCGACCAAAGCGACTTGGCAGCTGCCTGAGCGCTTGCAGCAATCGACTGTCGGAGTCCACCGGCTGGATCTGATCCAATGACACCATCGGATTGGCCGCTGCTTTCGTCGCCGAAGAATCTGACGTTTCCGTCGCGGCTTTCTGACGAATCGCTTCCTGAGCCAGTCGCTGCTGTTCTGTCTGAACGGCCGACAATCGCTGTCCGAATCGAAACATGCGGATGCTGGCTCCAACGTCGTCCCCAGTTGCGGCATTGGAATCATCAATGAGCTTTACCGCATCGCTCCAGCGGTTCGAGCCACTTCCCATCTGCATGCTGGCCGACGAGTCCAGAACGTAAAACATTTCCGAACGATCAATCTTCCCTGGGACTTCCGTCACCTTGACAGGATTTAGAAACAGCATCGTCAGCGCAACGAGCACCGCGCAGCGCAGGACGGTCAGGACCGTGCGGCGAGAAACGGTTTCCGCTGTTCCAAAGAGCCATCGACTGATCCCATACGCCGCTGCCAAAGCAACGACGCACAGCACCAGTGTGCTCATGGAAATCGGCGGTTGGAATTCAAACCTCGTCATCATGAATCTCAAATTTCAAACATCAAATTTTAAATTTCAAAACTGAACACTGAACACTAAACACTAAACACTTCAAACTTCAAACCGAACACTCAAAACCCCTCCAATATGCACCCATGCACAAGTTAAAAGGCAAAATCGCAGGAATCACAATCAGGGGACTCACGTCCCCCGCTCGTGCGCCTGGAACTCGGCGAGCCGCGAGACGTCAGTCTCCGGATACTGTTTCCGCAATCGATTGTTATGCCCCAAAACTTACCAATGGATGCTTACAGATCATCTTTCCCCGAAGACAACACTTCGTAGTAGCGCTCCACGAACCGTTCATACTCGGGAGGCACAGCGTCGCCTGTGTCACTCTGCATGTCACCAAGGAAAACTTCCTGAATTCGTTTCTGCATGGCTTTCGCGACGTCGATCGTTGCACTGTGGTACAAGTTGGGCGGAACGAAGTAGCCGTTTTTGGTAGCCCAAACTCGATTGGTATTCACATCAGCTGCTCCGCTGGAATAGGCGGCGAGTAACTCTCTCAGCTTTTCAGTCGATGCTCCCGCGAGCTGGTTCTGGTCGATCTCATCAAGCAGCTCACGAGCCTCCCGATGCCATGCAGCGACGTCTTTTTCGGTCTCCAGTTCCTTCAGTTTCTCAACAAGTCCCAGGGCCTTCTGTTCCAGCTCCATCAACTTGGCCAGACGAGGAGCGACCAGACTTCGATGAACGCCTTCCAGTTCCTGAGCCGTAATCTGCAGTCGTTCCGACAATTCCCCGGCAGCCGCCTGAGCCCCGGAGTAATCTTCCTTCTGGATCATGTCTGCCATCCGCTCCATCTGTTCGACTTGTTTCGCCACTTGTTGTTCATCGCGAACCCGTCCGACCTGCGCGGCTGACTCCTGATCCTGCTCGCGCGGTGAATTGGCGATGGCTTTCGTGACATCGTCGAGCGTTCGACCGGTCTCGGCGAGTTCTTCGGCCGCCTCCGCCAGAGCCTCCTGAGCGGCCTTCGCTTCTTCCGGAGTCTGCGGCTGATTCATTTCGTCCGATCCTCCGACTCCGGACTGCCCCTCCTTTAACGCGTTGGCCTTTGACGCGTTGGCCTGCGGCATGTTGGCCTGCGAACCGGGCGTCATTCCTGCCTGGGATTGTGCCTGAGCCTGCGCTTGTTGAGCCAATCGCTTCTGCATTTGCTGCTGCTGCTGAGCCAGTCGATTGGCAAGATCACGCGCTGCTGCGATCTGTTGAGAAATCTCTTCCTTCAACAATGCTTCGGCCTGCTTGCGAAGTTCTTTCAGCATCTTTTCTGCATTTTCGGTTTGTTCTTTGGCACCCGCCTGATCGCCACGCGTAAGTGCCTCGGCCGCAGCTTCGGCTGTCTTCGCGACTTCTGCCATTCGCTGCCGAGCGAGTTCCGTAATGAGCGGCACCTCCTGCATTTTGGTTTCAATGTCGCGAGCTTCGATCGCTGCCGCGTGTTGACGTTCTTCGATTTCCGTCATGAGGTCTGGATTCGTACCGCCAGGATTCATACAGCTGGCAAGACTGGTCGAAACCTGTCGTTCCTCATTCTCAAGCTGCGTCAATCGTTCGATGAGCTCCGCCAACTCTTCCGCATCGGACTTTGGACGTCGCAGCCTCATCGCTTCGTTGCGACTAAACGCCTGCAGAGCCGCGCGGTTCTTTGGTGGATTCTTGCGAATCAGGATTCGAAGGGCATCACGACCTTCGACCAGCAACTTGATTGCATCACGCTCCTGAGCCACCGCATCGTCGAATCGTCCGTCTCCCAGCGACGTGATCGCGCCCAGCATAGCTTCGTGAGCTTCAAAGATCAGTTCTTCGCCACCAAACTGCATCGCGACCAGAAAATCTGCAAACCGCTTCGTTCCGTCGGCAATGACCTGCTGCTCCTCAATCAACGCATCGCTGGTATCCGTCTCTGGCGTGCCGCCGGCTTTGATGCGCTGAGCCACTCGGATCGTTCGATTCAGCAACGCTCGCTCTCGACGAATCAGATCCCCCAGCAGCATGATCTCTTCGCCAGGTGGCCCCATGGGATCTGGCATATCGACCAGTTCAAATCGCTGTCGGAACGGACGAATGTCGATAAATCGCAACTCGGTTTCCGTTCGATGCGGACTCTCCGGGAAACTGTCTTCCGCAAATGCAAAGTACGAAACGCTGTCCCGTTGAGTCAGCTCGAAGAACTCCAGCGGCAACAGTTTCTCCAGCACATCATTCGTCTGAACAGCGGTGGGTTCTGAGACAGCCGGGGGATCTGCTGCATTTTCCTGAACCTCCGCAAGGGCCTTTTGATAGTCTTTCAGCAACAGCGTGTGAGCCGACTCGTTGTTGATCTCAAACACGATTCCGGCATTCGACAGTCCGAAGTCATCCGATGCTTTCACTCGCATCATCACCTCGGCCAGCGTATGAACGAGCAGTTCTTCGGTCGGCTTTTCAAACCAGACTCGCGGCGCCTGATCGCGACGAACTCGGATCGATGCTTCATCCGACTTCACTTCAACGCCATCAGCATCAACAGCATGGACGATGTATCGCCAGTTGTCGGTGATTGTCATTTCGGTCGAGGCTGTCGTGCCGTTAATCGACAGTGGAATCTCCGTTGCCGCCGCACCCGCCGCTGCAAAACTTCCGGCCGGGCGCATCAGCAGAACGGCCTTCGCCGGTGCTCGATCCAGAATAATTTCCAGCTTTGCCAGACTTCCATCAATGGCCGTGAAGCCTGGTTCTTCAACGACCGAGGCGGCAATCTGAGTGTAAGCCGGCGGTGTCAGCGCGACGCTGTGGCCAATGATATGAAGCGGATAACGAACGCTGATTCTGTGAATATCCGAAGTGGCCGGACCAGCTTCAAATCGATATTCAAAAGGTTCCTGAACATCTGGCAGAGTGACTTCGTAACGTCGAAGTTCTTTCGATGATTCCTTCATCTCCGCCGCGGTCAGCACCACGGTTTTCCATTCCCCAGGTCCATTGCCCGGCGAGCCGTTGGGCGTCAGCCCTCCGTGTTGTGAATCGCCGTTGGAGTTTAAGTCAAGGGGCCTTGTGAGCATCCGCACTTCACGCTCGACGCGGCCAGACAGCTCGAGAGAAATCAACGCCGGTTGTCCCTGCAGCAGCGTCATGTCGCCCGATTTCGCGATCGCAGTTGTGTATGCGGCGTTGCTCAGCAATGATCGCGATACCGCTGTTTTCCATTCGGTATTCACCGCGCTGCCGGTCACAAGTCCACCGGTCAGAAAGCAGGCAATGCCTACGATCAAAATCAGAGTTCCCGTTCGAACGATCGCTGGCAGATCAATCGCCAGCGTTCGTTTGTCCGTCTGTATCTGCAGGCTCTCCACCAGCGACGGCGCGATGCCAGCCTGTTGCAGCTCAGATTCACTCATCCGACCGAATTCGATGGCCGTTCGCACGGACTGACCAAGCTCCGGAAACGTTCGTTCGATCTCGGCAGCCGTTTGGCCAGCATTCCACCAGCGAATGATTTTTGCGACCGCGCCAAGCACAGCAGTAAGGCCGCTCAGGACGACAGCCCCAAGTAGAAGTTGCCGCAGAGCCAGCGGCAGTTCCAGCGAAAAGTCGCCGATCACCAGAGCACTGAATCCGATCAGCGTCACCAGAATGCCAATACCGACAGCCTTCATTCCGCTGATGCGGCGCAGGCGGCTCCACACGTCGTCGAATCGTCGCAGGAACCGCGAAGGAGATTGTACTGTGCTCATAAAGGAATCCTTGTTCGTTTAACCCGAGCCAACGGCGAGGCCGCAAACTCGTTCCAGGGCTCCAGCCCTGGAACGCAATGTCCGGAGGCTCTGCGTTCACTGTCGACTCTGGAGGCTGGAGCCTCCTGGCAGTGTGTTCCGAGGCTCCAGCCCCGGAACAAGAATCGACTTTACTGAAAACTGAAAACCTCATTCACGCCAACGTTCGGTTCGCCAAAAACGACTCACTCAACAAAACACCCACCAACACGATCAGACACCATGGCCACAATTCATCCTGACGCAGATCGATCCCCGCATCGGCAACGAGCGTTGTCGGTTGCTTTTCTGAGGTGGCCTCGCCCTGATTTAACGTCAGTCCGAATCGTTCTGCAAACTCCTCGGACGTGCAATGTTCGCCTTCCGATTCACGAGGACTGCAGTTGACGACCTCGCGGAATCGCCCCTTTTCGAACACGCCGGGAACCGTGTCCGCCGCCGCAGCGTGCTCACTGTCCAGCAACACTTCGCGCACCGGTCCGCCGTCGGTCAGCCCGCAAAGGCGTCCGGCGAGTCGATGAACGAAGGGGAGAAACAAGCGACTGCGAGTCCAGTCGCTCCATTGCCGATCGCAACTACTGGCAAACCACAACACGCGGCCATCGCCAACGAGTCGTTCAGCCACGGCAGGAACGTTGTTTCGAAATGAGGCAACGGCCACGGAGCCATCATTCAACTGCAGGCGCGTCACGCCTCGAAATGCCAGCCGCCGCAGATCGCCATGTTGAGGGTCATTGAAGGGCTCCATGACCGCGTGATCTTCTTTCCACGATTCCAATCGCCAGGGCAGATCCGTTGCCAGGTCCGAGCCAACAATCGTTCCGACGGTCAGTTGTGCTTCATCAAGATTGCGGCAGCTGCCTTTGTCCACTTTGTCGCCGCAGAACACAAGGAGTCCTCCGCCTGCTTTGACGAATGTCTGAAGCATCGTTGCATCGGGTTTCGATAGATCAGCCACATTGGTCAGAACGACGATCTGAAAACCTTCCAGCGAAGGCAGTCGGCTTCCCTGGTCATATGGCAGCACGGTCGTCTGATACGGAGATCCTTCAAACTTCTCTCCGGTCGATGCCAATCGCAGCGCGGCGTTGAGAAAGTAGCTGCCAGCCAGAATCGCCGTTTCGTTGGACTGACCATCCACGATCAGCACCGGGATCTGGTCGTCAACCATCACTGCCACGTACCGCAGATTGTCGAACGCCAGATCGTCGGTCACCGACTGCAATTCGATCGTTCCCTGCCAGAGTCCAGGGGTCAGTTTTTCCACTTCAAAGTCGGCCGTCACCAATGCCCCGGCTTCGAGCTTCATTCGCTTCTCAACAGCCATCTTCTGGTCAGCCTGACGCAGTGTCAGCGTGACGATCTGTTCTTCAATCGGAAACGCACCCTCATTGGAAATCGTGGCCGACAGCCGAAACGGATCGCCCGGACGAATCAAAGTGCTTGCCGCTGATGTCGAGGCCACCAACACATTGCTGATGATGGAACCACCGACGTCTCGCAGGAAGACTTCGACGGTCTCAGGAAACCCATCCAGAGTATTACCAGCAAAGCCCGACCGCTGCAGGTCGGTGAACACGAAAAGCTGCTTCTTTGCAGCATCCGTCGCCACCAGTCGGTCTCTGGCCCACGTCAGCGCGGCCGAATAGTTGGTGGCGCCGAAACACAACCCTGGCGATGTCAGGGTGACCTGATCGGCCGATTGTTTTGAATCGGTCACCGGCGTCACCCCGTGATCGAACCAGGCAACTTCCACCCCGGTGTCGTCGCCTGCGGCTTGCAGAATCTCCTGAGCCTGAGACATGGCGGCATCGACCAGTCGCTGCCCATCGCTTTGAAGCTGCATCGTGGCGGATTTGTCAATGAGCAGCACCACATGACGTCCGTCACCTGCTGGCTTCTTTTCCTGGAAATAGGGCCGAGCAAACAGCATGACGAGAATCGCGACCACGACGAGCCGGAGTGCCAGCAACATCCATCGCTTAATTTTCTTGCGACGAGAATTCTGTTCCAGCACCGCGCGCAGAAACCTGAGCGTCCCCAGCTGAACCGTTCGGCTGCGACGTTTGAAAAGCAGGTGAATAATCACCGGAATCACCAACGCCCCCAGCGCTGCAAGAAATCCGGTCTGCACGAAGTTCATACTTTGTTCCTGTCTCGCCTTGGCGAGCGGCAGGGCGTCAGCCCGCCGAGCACTGTTTCTTTCACTTCAATGACGCCTCATTCAGGAATCTTCTCACCCGCGTCCAGCTGGTAAGGACAAACATATTGCACTGACAACCGTTGCCCGAAGATCTTCCGTTCCGGGATCTCCCAGACCACCTCTTCACCAAGCTTAGCCGTCAATGCATAGATCGACATCGGACCGAAACCGTATCGCCACTTCAGTTCTTCGCCGTCTCGAAAACACTCCAGCATCAAAACCGCTTCCGGATCCGTGCCCTGTGCAAATACGAACACTGCACCATCAACAACTTCATCTTTCGGATTGCCATATCGATACACGGGCGTCGTCAACAAACGCAATTGCGTCAACTCTTTCTTGTCCCAGCCAAAGTTATCTTCGACAACAAACTTTTCAGCCAGTCTTCGCATCTGCACCAATCTTCGTTCGGGCGTCGTCGCGCCAGGGTCAATCTCTTTAAGTGGCTTCCATTCGGTCGATGAACCTTCCGGCGTCCAAACTGTTCTGTCGCCTCGTTTCATCGTCAGCTCATTGCCGTAGAAATTGTAAAACTCGTTGATCACAGCGTCAGGGCTGGTGAATGAAAACTGTGCCATGACATCCGGACGGTCATTCCGTGTATACATTGCCAGAATACCGATCCGAGTTCCGCTCACTGGATTATTCCAAACCTGCAAAGGTTGCGGATGAAGTTTGGATTCAACCTGATCTTTTCCAACGTGTACTTCGAAATGCTTAATCGCGCCGGACAAGAAATCGACTCTTGCCTTACGCATCGCCTGTTCTGCTGCTTTTGCAGCGTCTTCCGCCTGGACTTCAGTCTTTGGTGCCTGGGGCTCGTCGGCGTGCAGAAAATCCGAAATCCCGAATGCGGCAAGAGCAGCAGCCAGAATTCCAAAGACACAATTCCTGATCTGTTCCGAACGAGACACTTTCATGAACATCATTCCTAAAGAATTCAAAACGTGAAGCCTCAGATTGAGTCATCACCCACTCGCAGCCCTCTTTACCAGATAATCCAACAACGCTTTATCCAGTGGCTCATCCGTCACCAGTTCGACACGTTCCACTGACCGATTTCGAAACTCGGTATCAAGTTGCTCTCGCCATTCAGTCACCGCCTGAACGTATTTTTCTCGCACTCCATCCGCGTACGTTGTCAGACTCCCCGCAGACTCCAGGTCCTGAAACTGAATGTTGCCTTCCAGTGGAAGATCGCGTTCCCAGCGATCGAGCACATGAAACACAATGACTTCATGATTCCGAAACCGCATCAGTTCAATGGCCGTCAACAGCGACGGCAAATCATCAAACAGGTCGCTGATGACCACGCAGATTCCTCGATGTCGTGCCAGTTCCGCACACTGCTGCAGCGAACGGCTTGAGTCCGAAACTGGTCGCGGCTTCGAGTTCTGAATAGTCCTCAGAATGTCTTCCAGCTGATGAGTCTTTGCCTTCGGAGGCAAATGAGCCACAACTTCGTCGGCAAACAAGGTGATGCCCACCGCATCGTGCTGCTTCAACGCCAGATGCGCGAGAGCAGCGGCCAGCGACTTGGAATAGTCCAGTTTGCTGATGCCGGTATTGGCACACGTCATGGAACCGCTGATGTCCAGCATGAGATACAAATTCATGTTGGTCTCAGCATCGTACTCCTTCACGTACAGCCGCTTCTGCCGAGCATACAGTTTCCAGTTGACGTGTCTGAGATCGTCCCCGGGGACATATTCACGATGCGAATTGAACTCGACACTGAACCCGACGAATGGACTCCGATGTAAACCATGCATAAACCCTTCCACAATCCCATGCGCGCGCAGTTCGAAACTTTCGAGCTTCGAAAACAGCGTGGGTGATGTGAAGGATTGAAGGTCAGAGGGCATGGGGCAGAGTTTTCAGTTTTTAGTGTTCGGCAAGACAAACATTGGTCATTAGGCTTTGGTCAATGGAAACGAGTCAGTGGTCATTCCCGCTCGGGTTATTTTCCTTCCGGTACACCTTTCAGCAACCGATCGATCAGTGCATCTGCGTCGAGTCCATCGGCTCGGGCGTGGAAATTCAGAACCAGTCGATGTCGGTAAACGTTATGAGCTACCGCGCGGATGTCGGCGAAGTCGACGTGGTAGCGGCCTTCGATGATTGCTCGAGCCTTAGCACCCAGCACGACGTACTGCGACGCACGCGGGCTGGCTCCGTAGCTGATGTATTTGTGCAGCGACGGGCCGCCGACTCCCTGGCCCGGACGAGTGGCCGCCGTCAGCGTCGCGGCGTAACGAATGACAGAATCAGCCACCGGGACGCCTCGAATGAGTTCCTGCAGACGAATCAGTTCGTCGGCCGCCAGAACCTGATCGGCTTTGGAAGTCAGTGTGCTGGTTGTGCTTTTGATGATCTGGATCTCTTCATCAACTGTCGGGTACTTCACCTTCAGGCTGAACATGAATCGATCGACCTGCGCTTCGGGCAGTGGATAGGTGCCTTCCATTTCGATCGGATTCTGAGTCGCCACGACAAAGAACGGCGGCTTGAGTTTATAGGTCTCACGGCCGATTGAAATTTCACTTTCCTGCATGGCCTGCAACAGAGCTGCCTGAGTCTTGGGAGGCGTTCGATTGATTTCGTCGGCCAGCAGAAAGTTGGTAAAGATCGGTCCCTGCATAAACTTCAGCGACTGCCGACCGGTCGCCGGATCTTCTTCCATGACGTCCGTCCCGGTAATGTCGGACGGCATCAGGTCGGGCGTAAACTGGATGCGACGAAAGTCCATATTCAACGTCGTCGCCAGCGTTCGAGCCATCAGCGTCTTGCCGAGTCCAGGCACTCCATGCAGCAACACATGGCCACGGCACAGCAGTCCGATCAGCATCGAATCGACGATGCCTTCCTGCCCGACGACCACCTTCTTCATCTGCTCACGCACTCGCTGCCGAGCTTCCCGCAGCTTCTCGACGATCGCTAGATCCGCCTTCGAATCCGTGCGAGTGGCTGCCACTGCCACACCGTTACCCTGATCTGTCATGAAGTTTTCCGACGGTGTTTCTGATTCTTAAATTGTTCTGAGTGGTCTATGTTCGTTTCACGTGAGTTAGGACCGTGCGGCCTTCTATTGTCGCCTTTCGCTCCGAGGCTGTTAATTTATGTAGGGTGGGACCAGCGAAGCGCCGGCCCACCATTGTCAACGCCGGAGAATGGTGGGCCGGCGCTCGCGATGCTCGCCGGTCCCACCCTACGAAAACAATAGATTCACAACCTCTCCGCGAAAGAACGCGAAAACGTTGCTTTCGCGGAGCGAAAGGCGACACTTATTTTCCGTACGATGCTTACTTTTCTCTGTACCCAGCCCGTTGAGCTGAGCCAGGTAAATTTCCTGGGCGTTGCCCCTTTCATTGATACCGCCATCACAACCCGACGCGTCAGCGAGGGATTTTTTGGCACACTGCCGATCACCCAAAACTCAATCCCTCACTGACGTTTCGGGTTTCGAAATCTGAAAAGGCACAACTTCACTTTTCTAAATGCACATCGTTCAATCACCTTCCGCCTCCGCTTCTTTCAGGTCAATCAGCCGGTCCTTGTCGACATCCAATCGATCGAAGTCGCGGCGTGAGCCGAGGAATTCTTCCCACGTTAAATCGCCGTCGTTGTTTCGGTCCATTCGCTGGTACCAAACTGGCCCCTGAGCGACTCGACTGACATAAACGGGAGCTGCGGTCGCCTGCATACCGCGCGGTTCGATCTTTCCAAAAAGAACGAAACTGCCCCGAGTAAACTCGATGCGGTAGTTGCGAGTCGGTTCTGTCGGCGACAAACCCGGCGTGCCGTCGCGGTCCATTGCGCCGAGCGACTTCGAGACGTCCTTCATCTCGCGAGCCGACAACCGACCGTCGGAATTAGTATCCAGGATCTGGAAGAAGCCGAAACCTGTGTCGTACACATTGAGTCGACAGGTCGATGAGACCGGTATCCCTGCGACCGACACAAACTGCTTCATCTCCGGGCCAAAAATCTTGGCGTCTCGATCTGTGTCGATCATGTCGAACAAGCCTCGCTGCATGCGAATTCGCTGGCTGGCTTCGGTCACATCAATGTAACCATTTGCATCGGTATCCAGTTCGTTGAATCCCTGCATCGCGTTCGCAACGCCGTCTTCGATCGGGTCGTTTCGGCGCGACACCAGCGTCAGTCGGAAGCCCGTGCTTTTGATCGTGACCATGTCATTGCGAGTGCTTTCTGCCACTGCTTCCATCGCCGACTGAGACAGCAAGATCGACGGAACTGTATCGTCCTTCGGATTCAACTCGACCGAAACCTGCAGATCAAATGGCACCTGAGGAGCAGTCTGCAGTTCGTGGAAATTCAAGTCTCCGTCGTGATTGGCATCCATGCGGTCGTAAAGCTCGACAGACCAGTGCAGCTCATCAGCCGTTAGCCGCTTGTCGTTGTTGCGATCATACTTCTTCAACATCGCAGGACGTAGCTGTCGCGATGACTGAGACTGAATCATCATGTTCGACAGCACCGACTTCGCCTGTTCGTCCTCCGGCAGACTTGCGACGACAAGCTGCTGATTCATGATGACCGGTTGGAATTCTTCGAAGCTGACACACTGGTCGTAGTCGGAATCCTTCTGCCGCAACCGCGCCTCGGCACGAGCCAGCTCGTCGGCATCAGCGAGCCCCGATTTGTCTGAATCGATCAGATCAAAGATCAGCGTATCGTCCCGTGCCGTGGATGCGTCAGCACGAATGGACAGCATCGCACCACCAGCGACCCGCGCAAACTGTGTTCGAATATCGTCGACTTTCAGATCCGGCTGTGTGCCGAGTGAGTTCAGGAACTTTGCGGCTTTGGGCCGAGCGACTTTTCGAACCAGCGGAGACTTTTGGAATTCTTCATGGCTGAGTTTTCCGTCAGCGTTGGTATCAAGCTTCCGGATCAACTCCTGTACGCCATTTTCGCGAGCCTGACTGAGCGAAACGCCGTCGATGGTGATCTGAAACTGCAGATGCAGCGGCCGCTCATCCAGCAACAGGAACGCGCTGAGTGGAGGATCTTCGCTGCTCATTGCCGCCGGAGCGTCGGCCGGCAAAACATTGGCCGGTGTAACATTGGCGGTTGGCGCATCCTTGCTGGTCGCTTCAATCGCCGTGAGCTCCGAAGTCTGCGCGTGCAGAAAGCGACTGGCCACGAGGGTCAGAAGTGCTGCGGCAAAATGTCGGAGGTTTGTTCTCATGCAGCTTTTGAAATTTCAAATTTCAAATTTCAAATTTCAATTCGATCACCCTACTTTACGCTTCCGCTAAAACTTCCGTCACCGGCTGAGCACCGGTTTCTGCCAGAGAAATGGGTCGACCGATGGTCGAAATGTTTTCCTTTGCCGGATCAACTCCCACCGCTTTGCAGATCGTTGCATAGAAATCCTTCACCTGCACAGGACGATTAACGACCTCCGTGCCCGCTTTTCCGGTGTCGCCAATCACCTGACCGCCCTTGAGCCCCCCGCCCGCCATGACTGTTGACCATGCCAGAGGAAAATGGTCTCGTCCGCCAGATTCGTTGATTGTCGGAGTTCGTCCGAATTCTCCCATCCAAACAATGGTCGTCGTCTCCAACAGGCCGCGTTCACGCAGATCATTCATCAAAGCGGACCAGGCAGGGTCGAGAACATCGCAGAGAGACTTCACCTGAGCAAAATTGTCTGTATGAGTATCCCAGCCGAACGCATTTCCGGAGTTTGCCAGGGAAACTTCGACGAAAGGAACGCCTCGTTCGACCAATCGCCGAGCCAAAAGGCATCCCTGACCGAACCGATTTCGGCCATAGGCGTCGCGCAGGGCCTCGGGTTCTTCATCGAGCTTGAACGCATTACGGCCCTGAGTTTCCACCATTCGGATCGCTCGATCGTAGTTGGCCTGATGCACCTTTGCCGCTTCGCTCGCGACTTTGGACGTAAACTCCTGCTGAAGAAACTGAAGCATGTCGATACGAGACTTCATTGATCCAGGGGTCACATGCGCTGGAGGCAACATGTTTTCGACAGTCAAGTCGGCTCGCGCGTTCGGATCGGCGCTGTTGCCACTGACGGTCAGCGGAGCATACTTCGGACCGAGAAATCCCGGACCACCCACACCGCCGAAACGAAACGGTGAAATACTGACAAAGCCAGGCAGCTCACCATCCGGCGGTGCGAGTTCCTTCGCCAGCATGGAACCAATGCCCGGATAGTTCACCGCTTCGACCGGTCGATAGCCCGTCAGCATCAGCTGTGTGGCTCGACCATGGTCGCCTTCTTTAGAAGTCATGCCTCGAAAGAGCACCAGATCCTTCGCCTGCTTTGCAAGCCCCGGCAGGTACTCACTGATCTGCATCCCGGGGACTGCCGTGTCGATCGCTTTCACCGGCCCGCCATTTTTGTGACCTGGCTTCGGATCAAATGTATCCAGCTGACTTGGACCACCACCCATCCACAACAGAATACAGGCTCGGCCTTTCTGTTTCACAGTCTCCGACTGCGCAGCCAGACGGGGCATCCAGCCCGACAGGGAAACTCCAGCAGCACTCGCCATCAACATGCGAGCAACATCGCGTCGTGTGAATTGATCAAAGCGTGACATGGTTAACTCTCCCCAACATCTTGTTCCGAGGCTCCAGCCTCGGAACACACTGCCCCGAAGGCTCCAGCCTCGGAACACACTGCCCCGAAGGCTCCAGCCTTCACCTGCTACCGGGAGGCAGGAGCCTCCATTCATCGCGTTCCAGGGCTGGAGCCCTGGAACGAGGTTAGACATCACCGACTTAAAACGAACTCCGGTGAATTCAACAACGCCCACATGATGTCAGCGAACACCGTCCCGCGTTCCGCGCCATCGGCCGTCACGTTGGCGAGCAGGACTTCCTTTTCATGTTCGGAAGGCCGTCGAGTCAACGTGGCGAGGAACAATGTTTCCAGACGATCTTCGTCCTTCAAAAATGGAGCATCCACGACGGCTCGCAGAGTTCTGCTGGTCTGGAGATCCGTCGCTTCAGAAATCAAAGTCCCGTTCATCATCATGAGTGCCTGAGGAATTCCGGCACTGAAATCTTCCGGAGTATCGCTGAAGGCTTCGTTCATTCGCGACACGACTGCGATTCGCTGCCCATTAAACCGGGCCGCGTTATCTGTTCGTCCCACCGGAAGCATCAACGCTTGCTCCATCGCATCAAATACCTGCTCGGGTGAAAGCGTCTTGACGGGCCTCACGTCTGCCATCTTCAGTTGGCCACCTAGTTGTTCGGGCGAAACCGTACTACATTGATACGACTTGCTGCGACAGATCGCGCTGATCAAATGACGCAGGTCGTATTTGCTTTTCACAAATTCCATGGCAAGACCGTCCAGCAGGATCGCTCGCTGCTCCGCATCCGCCTGATCCAGATCGTCGACCGTTCCCGCCAGACTCCGCCCGTTCAGATGCTGCCAGACTCGATTGACGGCCGTCGCTGCAAAGTTGGGATTGTGCTCTGAAATGACCCAATCCGCAAAGACTTGTCGAGGCAACGCGCCTTCGATCTTTGTTTCTTCTTCCCACAGCAATTTCGCTGCGTACTCTATATCGCTGTCCTGCGGACGGATCGTGGTTCGCGGGCTGTCTTCGACCGTCCCGTTTTGCACGCCGGCAAAGAACGCGGCCATGCCCCAGAAGTCTTCCTGTTTCCAATTGGCGAACGGATGATTGTGGCATTTCGCGCAGCCAAGCCGAACTCCCAGAAAGAAGCGAGTCGCTGAATCTGCCGCGCCTTCTGCATTTCCGCCGGCTGCCTGATAGAACATGATGGCAGACGTGGCATACGGCTTTGATGGATCACTGGCATCTGCGGTCTTCACGGTGAGCAGCGTCTTTGCAAATTCGTCGTAGGGAACATTGCGAAAAAACTGATCCTTCAGCCACGGCTCGATGGATTCTCCCATCGGCTCGTTTGGAGTTCCCGTCGGAACAATCATCCGCCGCCAGACTCGAGCAAGATGTTCTGCAGAACGAGGCTCCTTCAAGAGCACTTCAATGGCGATATCGCGCTTATAGGGATCGGTACTTTCGAGGAACTCACGAGCCGTCGCAACAGATGGAATCGTGCCAGTGAGATCCAGATAGAGCCGCCTGAGAAACGTGGCATCATCCACCAGCATCGGCGAGGCTACGCCTTCCTGATCCCAATGAGCCTGCGACTTCTGATCAATCCAGTCAGCCAGCACTCGCCCCGCATGCAGATCAACGTCACGGATTGAATCATTGTTCAGCAACTGAGCCGAAACCGGACTGCTAAAAAAAACAGCAAAGAACAGCACCATGCCACACTGCAAAACAAAAAACTGCGATCGCGTGGTCATAGGAACCTGCCTTACCAAAAGCAATTCGGATTCGATCGGCATCAGTGTAGACAAAATGTCTATAAAATCAAGCCAACCTTCAAAAGCTCAGATTTTATTTCCTGAAGCAAGCCTCGGCACTCAGGTTCGCTCACGACAAGGATGCTGAGAAGCCGTTTCGTCTGGAGCAGAAACCGGTCCTGACCTGGACTCACCGAGTCTCCACAAACGCAACCGGCGCGACCAAAAATAAATTCTGAAAGTCGCCCGATGCAACAATCGCCGAAAGCGGCAAGCCGCACTATTGGGATTTTCCGGACCAGCACCACAACCGGATTTCGAATCCGTACCGTGTAGCGTGCGTAACGCACGCGTTCTGGCTTGTGATGTTTCGACGCCGCGATCGACATCGCGACGAGCACCGTTGTGGTGTGTTTCGCTGCGCTGCACACAACCTACGATCGGATTCACGAAATCTATCGCGGGGATAGATCATTGTGTCGCTTGATGGAAAGACATAATGTCTATACTCTTCGAGAGATGCAGCCAGAGAAGTCAAAGTGTAATGCGTCAAATTTCACTGCACTTCCTTACCGGATTGATCCTCAGAACGAAAGATTCACAATGCCAAATCTTCGAACAGCAGTCCTGCTGACACTCGTGTTGATTGCCGTTGCCGTGTCGGGTATCGACCGAGTATCCGCACAGGACGCGAACGCAAAGCCGAGTGCTGACTCAGATGATTCGTCACCCAAAGACGAACACTCTAAAGCGAGAAAGGAGCTGATTCTGAATGCGATGAAGAAGTACACGGTAGTCATGGATGGTGATTCGGAGAAACGGGCAACCCTGGATGCATCAGTACTGCTGCGATGGTCGAATCCGCTGGGCGATGTCTCGGACGGTCTCATGTCAGTCTACTCAACCGGTCCCGGCGAACGCCCCGCCGTGATTTCTCATATTTACGTTCACGGTGCGAAACTGAATGGTCTGGCGATGCAGGAATTTGCAGACGTGTATCCAGGAGAACTGGAACTTCGGCGCGGCGATCAGAAAATCTGGCGACCAAGCTCACGGTACAGCAAATTCGAAATCCTGCCGGATGCTCCGGTCCCCGTGGATAATCCGGCTCTGCGACTAAGTCAGATCAAGCAGATGGCGGCTCGCTTCGAGATCATCGACGGTTTTCGTGAGCCCAATTCCGAACCAAGTCCACATGTGCTTCGAATGCTCTCTCGCCCGACATATCGATATGGGAACCCAGATGGCGAGATCATTGACGGCGCGTTGTTTACCTATGTGGTCGCAACTGATCCGGAGGCGTGTCTGCTGATAGAAATTCACAAGAAAGCAGATGTCGTCTCCTGGGAATACATGGTGCTTCCAATGTCTATCTACTCACTCGAGGCGAAATTGGATGACAACACTGTCTGGAAAAAACCGGAGGCAATGGTCTTCGGCGATGCAATCGCTCCGCATTTTATTGCTCCCTATCGCGGCGATCCTGGTGAACCGTCGTTTCGTTCCCTGCTTCCAAAACAATAGCGATGGAAGCCTCCGGCTGGGGGCGCGACAAATGGCAGTTTTTCTGCAATTTCGATAACGCTCGACTGAACTTCCGTCCCTTGCCGGCTTGCCTGGCAGGAACGCAAGATTTGAAATTAGTAGCCCACATCGACACAACTGCTCCCCTGCCCAGCTTGCCTGGCAGGAAGCCAAGTTTCGCTGCGTTGCTCATGTTGCATGGTGCAAAAACTTTCCGGTCCGGTTGGACAAGCCAACCGGGGCGGTATCATGTTCGTTCATGTCGGCTAACTACAAATCTCCCGCTCGTGCCAGGCGAGCTGGCACGGGGCGAGATCGAATCTGTCCTTAACAACTTTTCGACAGATTGCTATTTGTCGCGCACCGCAGCCTCTGACTGGCGATTTTACTCTTAATCAATTCCAAACAACTTTGTCGCTCTCTGCTGCCTACACATCGATTCATCGCTCAATGAAAGTACCAGTCTAAGCACCCATTAGTAAGTTTTGGGGCATAACGTTCGATTGCGGAAACAGTATCCGGAGACTGACGTCTCGCGGCTCGCCGAGTTCCAGGCGAGCGGGGGACGTTAGTCCCCTGATTGTGATTCCTGCGATTCTGTCATCTAACTAGTGCATGGGTGCTTATTTTAATACGCCCGAGGAGTGATCAATGAAAGTTACATCTTCTGTCTCACGAATCGCCCTAAGTCTTGTGTTGGGCGCGAGCACCTTCGTCCTGTTAACGTTCGGAGGTCATCAGCAAATAAGTGGCTCAACCGACACTGACGAGAAGTCCGATGGAAGCTCGAAGTCGAGTGATACGGCGAGTCCGAAGACGTCCGTTCGAATCAAAGAAGCCATCGCCCGTGTGGTAAAGTGTGAATTGACACTTGCGAAAGCAACGACAGCGAAGGTATTGAAAGTCTGCGAACATCCCTTGTTGTCATTTGGCGATCCGGCTCGTGACAACGAAGCCGGAACCTTATGGGCCTGGAGCGATGGAGGGCGGCCGATCGCGATGATGGAGTTGTTCCGACGGAGTGATACGGACACAGTTTGGATCAGCGCATGGACTCTTACGTCCACTGAACTCGTATCCATGACGTTAGATTCCCGTCCGGAATGGACTCCTGCGAAAAGCGATTTCGCGCTCCAGGATTTTTCTGATAGTGCTACGGTCAGTGATCGTCCGCTAATTCGGCTGCGCCAAATGAAGGACATGGTTCGACGATTCGAATCACATGAATTCTGGGATCCGGGCAATTCTCGCTTTGAGTTGCGATGTCTTGAAACTCCTGTGCTGCGATATTCTGACGAAAAGAAAGGCATCATTGACGGATGCGTTTTCGCTTTTGCTCATGGAACGAATCCGGAAATTCTGCTTTTTGTGGAAGCTCATGGCACGTCCCCCGAAATGGCCAAATGGCAGTTCGCCGCATTCCGCCTCGGAAGCGCGGAAATGCATCTGGAAGTTGCCGGAAAAACATTGTGGTCACGCGACCGAGCCCCCGGCCGCACAGGCACGCCAAACGAACATTACTGGGTGCAGGTCGCCAGTCGTGAATCATCTGACGCAAAACAGTGACTATTTTACGTGCACGAAGTGATTTCGACCTGCAGTGAGTGACAATCCTAAAGGCGACAAGAACTGTTTCTTGCGGAGTGAAGTATTGCAATGAGACAGAAATTGGGCGTGTTTTGAGCTTCTCTTCGGCGGAACCCTCTCTGTACTTTGAGCGCTAACGCCGCTCGATTTTGCGAGCTTGCCGATGCACCGCCCAACTGTCATTTGATGTGAGCATCACGGAATGAAAAGTAGTAACCCCACGTCGAAACCTTAGATGGGCTCTGCTCCGGTTCTTCCCAGACGGAGTTTCCGTCAAACAGCAGGAACACTTTGTCCGCTGTCATGTGGACTCCTCGAAACACCCAGCGTTCTCCGGAATCCGTCTTTTCCGCCTGCAGGACGAGCAACACCGAAGGATTTGTACCGCTCGCCATGCCATAGACCGCTCCGTAGGAAATCCCTTTCTTTTCGGACTTAAATTCCATCAATGGACGAGGCATCAATCGCAGCTCGTTTTCTCCACCCCGCGACGTAAACTTGCGACTGATTTGTCGAGCAGACAAGGCCAGCGCTGTTGGATTCGTTTTCACTTCGGGATTTCCAGGGACCGGCTGAAGCGCCACAGGATCTACAGTGACGGTCTGAGTCCGGACGCTGGGCCAGCCACATTTGACCTTCTGCGAGCTGCCGTTCGAAAAACACCAGGTCCATTTGTCATTGGACCCCTGATGCACGTTCACTTCAATCTTCTGAAACATTGCCGGGACGTCTTCGTCCATCCACGTCCACAACTCGGAAGCCCCGATATCTCGCGCAGGATCGCCGTAACGCAGCAGCGGTTCTTCGCGCATCTTGAACGGAGCAGACTCGCCTTCCGGCTTCTCGGCGAATTCGAAAACACACTGCTCAGCCATTTTCTTAATGTGAATCCGGGCCGAACTTTCCTCCTCGTCATCGCGCTTTGCGGCTGCTCCGTCAACTTCCTTGTTTGCCTTGGCGGTATCGGATTTTTGCGGCCTGACCTTTTCATCATTCGCGATGCTGCGAAGATTTCCGACGACGAAAGCCATCAACAGAATCAACCCAACTAACCAACGAAGCTCATATCGTTGCCTGCTCATTTTGGGCTCTTTCGTTCAACAAGGAATAGTTTCGCCGATTTCGATCAACCCAGATTCACTCAGTCTGATAACTTGTGGCTCTCAAGTGCTTTCAGCCACATCGCCTAAACATAGACATTATGTCGATAGTTGTCGAGCGATTGCCTGACTGGCGATTTTCCCATGTGGGACGATTGTGAGCATGTCCGATAGCGTAGCGGGGACTTTTCGCTAAAACTAATCGCTCCTGACAGATGCGGAATTTGGATTCGAGCAGCCGCAGACGATTTCGGGAGCGAATCGCTTGAACGCACTGCGAAGATCGTCCATAAAGAATTCTTACTTTGAGATTGCCTCATGACGAACGAAGTGTCCTCAGTGTTGCCTGGTATGGTGATGTGTGCAAAGCAGCATACGGCCACGGTGGAAGCCGTTCGTGAGCTGGCTCATGACACGTGGGCTGTGCGGCTTTATGCTCCGGAACTGGCGGTGTCCATCACGCCTGGTCAGTTTTTTATGATCCGACCGGCGACTGGCAGTGATCCGCTGCTTGGTCGGCCCTTTGCATTGTTTGACGTAATTCTTGATCCAGCCGGGCAGCCGACGAGTGTGGAATTCGGATTCGTCAAAGTCGGAAAAATGACGACTCTGATGAGTCATTGGGGGCACGGAGATTTTGTCAGTGTCTGGGGGCCGCTCGGCAACGGCTTTCCTGTTCCCGACTGTCAGCATCTCATCTGTGTTGCCGGTGGGATTGGCCAGACGCCTTTTCTGGGCGTCGCTAAAGAAGCTCTGGGTCTGGCAAATTACGGCAATCCGGCACGGCAAGTTGTGCGGCGTCCGGAAACGGTCTCGCTGTGCTACGGCGTGCGATCGAAGAATTATCTGGCGGGGGTTGAGGAATTCACAATCCCTGGTCTCGACCTGCAGATTGCCACGGATGATGGCTCATTCGGACATCATGGCTATGTGACTCAGCTGCTGAAGAACAAGCTGGCACAGAATCGTGACGGAGTTCACATTTACTGCTGCGGCCCGGAGCCGATGATGAAAGCCGTGGCCGAAATCTGTCAGCAGGCGGCTGTCCCCTGCTGGCTGTCGCTGGAAACTCCGATGGCCTGTGGATTTGGCGCCTGCTTCAGCTGCGTCGCAAAAGTCGTTGAGCCCGATGGCACCTGGGATTACCGTCGCACGTGCGTCGAAGGTCCGGTCTTTAAAGCCGAGCAGCTGGTTCTGTAAGTCCGGATGTTGGAAGGGCTGCGCTAGCCATGGGGTTTATGCGGTAGAGACTTCGCGTCGACGCTTCGCGAGGCCAACAACTATCCGCGCATGAAAATGGGCACCGGCATGATACCGGTGCCGCGAGGGGACGCATCAAATTCTGGAACAGAAAGGAGAGAGAGGAGAGGAGAGAGGGGGAGAGGATCGGAAAGTGCCTTCCGGCAGAAGGCACTGTGTCTTGGCAGAAGTCCGCCACGGTCTATTTCTCTGGTCGAGAATCTGACATCGAAATCGTGGGCTTGCTGAGTTTGCTGTCGAGAGAAATATTGCTTTCGCTGGTCTTGCGTGAGGCACGCCAGCCTGATGAACGAGTTGACGCAGGTTTTGAGGCCGCGGTTTCCGTGGACGTTTGTTTTCGATAAACGGCCGGGATCACGATGTTGTCAGACTTCTCAGAACCGCGGCGGGTTTCTGATGGGAATGCAGGTTCTTCCTCGTTAAGAGGAGCAGATCGCTGGAGTGAAGATCCCCTGATCGTGGCATCATCCGTCGCACTGCGTTTGAATGTCTTGCTGGTATCTTCATCATCTGCCTTGAAGGCTGAACGGTCGGAACCAGAACCAATCGAGTCTGGCTGAGGAGCGAGAGCGGATCTAGTAGCGGTGCTGTCGATGATTGGATAACCGTACGCCATCTGGCTTCCACCGAAGTATGGATTGCCATACGCCATTTGAGTCCCGCCGATAAACGGTGAACCGTAGGCCAAGGATGTTCCGATGGGGACAGTTCGATAGGCAGTCTGCGGCCGCATGACCGTGACTTCTTCCTTTTTCATCACCAGCTTTTGGACAGGAACTCGTTCCATCCTGCGTTCCGCAACCATTTCAGTTTCCTGAACAGCCACCTGGCGAGTTCCCTGGATCGCGACCTGGCGAGTTTGCGGGACACTGCATGTCACCATGTTGGGAACATACTGGCGGGAAGTCGTGTAGTTGGGTGTGAACGCGTTTCGCATCGAATAGCCGGTGCGATTCATCCAGCCGATCACGCCTGGTCGAGGATCCACCTGGCACGGAGCACACTTGGAAATCGGATGGTAGTTGGTGGTCCAGCGTCCCATGTCCTTGTTCACTGTGCGGTACTCGGTGACGCTCTGATACGACACGGTCGGCACTTCCACTGTGCGGGTTCTGGAAACCGGCTTCATGTAGGTGACTTCGCGCTCTACATAAGCGGTTTCGTAAGTCGGTACTTCAACCGTTTGCTTCTCACGAGTGTAGGTCGTCACAGGGACGGTCTGATAACACGTCGCCTGAACCGGCTGGATGGGCGTGCATTGTGCGATTGGCTGAGCAGCGATAGCTCCACAGCTTCCACAACCATCATAGTACTGAGCCTGAGCGGCTGTGGCTTGCAGCGAAACAACGAGCGCTCCGAGAGCGGCAGCAAAAGTAAATCTTCTGGACAGCATGTGCTTCTTCCCTGAAGAAAGGGTCACAAACGCGCAGCCAGTTTCACCAAAAACTGATGCGGGCGGGTGAGCGGAGATCCGGTTTTCAGTTGAAGGTCAGACAAATTTCAGTGCGGCTGAAGTTTGTAAACCCTGTTCCAAAAACCATTGAGATGAGACGGGAGGTCAGCCCAACCCCTGCAGGACGCAGAGATTTTTCTGACCGACGGAGAACAGCAGAAAGTGGAAAGGAGATGCAGGCGTTTGGCCGAATCTGCCGAGGAACGCGTTGCGTCGGGCAGAGATTTATCTCAATGGAAAAATTGGGTCAATAGCGGTTAAAGTTTTGATGGCGATTCTTCGAGGCTCCTGATCGCCGTTTACGTTTTTGCCCGCTTTTTGAGCCGTCGACTGGCAGGATTTGCAGCAAAAAATAATTGTCGGCAGTTTTTGCCGAAGTCATGGGCAAATTTTTTTGTTGCGGCGACCGTCAACTGGCAAAGAACGTCTTTTATTTCTTGCCCAGAGCCCTCTGTTGCCGGAAAAACTCCTGCAGGATCGCCTTACAGTCTTCTGCCATGACGCCTCCCATCACCGCCGCCTGATGATTCAGACGAATATCGGAGGTCAGACTGAAGAGAGTGTGGCAGGCTCCGGCCTTAGGATCGGTCGCTCCGTATATCACTCGCGGAATACGAGCCTGCACGATGGCCCCGGCGCACATAGGGCAGGGCTCCAGCGTGACATACAGCGTGCAGTCCAGCAGACGCCATGACTGCAGAACCTCAGCCGCCTGCGTGATGGCAATCATTTCTGCATGCGCCGTGGGATCATTCAGCATCTCTCGCTGATTGCAGGCTTCAGCGATGACTCGTTCCTGATAAACAATCACGGCTCCAACCGGAACCTCGCCCTGATCGAATGCGGCCACTGCCTGGTCGAGTGCCTTCTTCATCCAGTAGTCATGCGGCGCGAGTGGATTGATCGAGGAAAGTTCGGACAACGGAGCTGATCCTGCTGAGTCTTGTGAAGGCGGCTTCGGTGAGATTGGTGAAGCTCAGGGAAGGATAGACGGACGACAGCTGCCGTCAATCGATGGCACAGAGTCGATGATTGCGCAGAGGCTGCGACTCAAAGGCCGTAAACTCTTTGGCTTAGTCTCGTTCGATCAATATTTGTCGCCTTTCGCTCCGCGAAAGGCAACTATAGGACACTTATTGATGGAGCGTTCCTAAAGCATGGCGGCGGCCTGAAGCACGCAGGTCTCCACGATCAGGTCATGAGTTGGCGAAAAATCAGACTCCTTTTCTCCGCGGATAATCTTCGCCATATCGGCCGCGTCGTCGACGTAACGTACATATTTGGGGAACGAGAGCATTTGCGAGCCCTGACGATAGTCTTCATGGGCCGCAGCAAGGGTGATCTGAGCCGAGGGGTTGTCGAGCGGCTGGATGTGAAATGTTCCTTCAGTGCCGCAGACCACCAGATGCCGACGTTCTCCGCCGTCTACTTCGACGGCACTGGACTTCACCGTGGCTGTGGCACGTTCATACTCAAAGACAGCCAGCATGTTGTCAACGAGCGAATCACTGCCGTTAACCTGGCGTGGAAACGGAGTGACTTTTGATGGCTGGCCGAGAACTCCGATGACAAGGTCAATGACGTGGCAGCCCAGTTCAAACATGATGCCGCCAGGAAACTCAGCAAGTTCCTGACGACTGGCCGAATCCACCACTTTGCTCATCACGGTATGGACTTCGAACACGTCGCCCAGCCAGCCTCGTTTCAGGAATTCCCGCAGCAGCACCACGCCTGGGTTGTAGCGGTACATATAGCCCATCTGCAGCAAGAGGTTTTGCCTTGTGGTCGCTTCCAGGATACGAGCGAACTGCGGCAAGGAATCGCCGGCGGGCTTATCAACGTGGACGTGCTTCCCAGCAGCGACGCAGGCTTCAGCAACGTTCAACAGGTTCCGCACCTTTGTTTCCACAAGCACTGCCTGAAGGCCAGGCACGTTGAGCAATTGTTCCTGAGTCATCCATGGCAGGTTACGATAGGGCGGTTGAGACTCAGCTTTTCTGCGCAGCTCTTCGTCAGGTTCGACAAGGCCCACAACTTCGTAGTCCGGCGAATTGCGATACACAGACAGCTTGCTGGCATGCGCATGGCCGACGCCGATCTGGCCAATTTTGATTCGCGGTTTGTTGGCTATGAAACCGGCGCTGACGGGCACAGCGTTTCCCAGCAAGGACAGAAGCGTGGCGCTGCCGAATGATTTTGTGAACTCGCGACGAGAACGACGCATGGACTTTCCTCTCACGGATGCTTCTGCAACACATCTGGCGACGGCTGGCGGTGAGGAGACAAAAGCCGCCGCAATTCCGACAGCGGCCGCAACGAAAAGCGGCGCACATTAAGCCCCCTCATCCGGCCTGACGGCCACCTTCTCCCCCGATCTCGGGGGAGAAGGACACTATTTGACGCTGCAGGTTATTGTTCCAAAGACCGTTCGTACAACTGACACATTCAACATGGCGATCTCCCACTACAAGTTTCGGATCGCATCGCTCCATACGCCGCGATAAAAGATGTCCATAATCACGGCATGCTGTTCTTCGGCCGAACGACCCAGGAAGTGATTGGTGAACATCGTGCCGTAAACCAGGTTCCCAACGAAGTCCAGGATCTGATCGACTTTCAGATCCGATCGAATGCTGCCATCGTCCAGCAGACCGGCCCAAACCCCGCGCCAATGATCGCGACTCTCCTCGCGATAAGTGAAATACGTAGGCTTCTGGCGATTCGGGAAGAAGGCTCGTTCTTGAATCAGCAACTCAACCTGCTCGGGATGCTGTTCAAAGAACAACAGATACGCGCGGATCGCCGCCGAAATCTTTTCAAAGGGCTCTGTCTGCGTTCTACCCGCTGCCTGCACCGTGGTCTGGAGTTCCCGCATTCCCTGGTCTACGCATGCACAGAACAGCTCTTCCTTGCTGCGGAAATACAGGTACAGCGTTCCTTTTGCGACACCGTTCTGGCTGGCGACCGTTTTTATTCCGTGTGCATTTGTGTCCGGAATTGTGGGGCAGTTCTTTCGGCAATTTGCCTTAACCATTGCGATTTCCACCGTCATCTCGACCATCAATTCGTTGACGCTCAGCCCGGCTCTGGCCGCTTTGCTGCTGCGTCCGAAGCATGGTAAAAAGGACTGGCTGACCTGGCTGCTGGACCTGTTGTTTGGCTGGTTCTTCCGCTTGTTCAATTTAGGAATGAATAAATCGATCGACGGTTATGCGTTTGCAACTTCGCGACTTCTGCGAGTTCCCGCGCTGGTGCTTGTGGTCTATGCCGGGCTGCTGGGGCTGACATACTTTGGTTTCAATTCACTGCCTTGAGGATTCATTCCGTCGCAGGATAAGGGCTATCTGGTCTGCAGCGTGCAGTTACCGGATGCCACATCCGCTGAACGTACGCTGGACACACTAACACGAGTGGAAAGTCTGACGCTGGGCACACCTGGTGTCCGCAGTATTAACTCGATTGCCGGCAACTCGTTCCAGCTGGGCGCGCGAGCGTCCAATTTCTGTTCGATGTTTATCATTCTCGAAGAGTTTGATAAGCGTCATTCGCCCGAAACCACCGCGGCCTACATTCAGGAGACGCTGCTCAAAAAGTACGCCAAAAATATTCCTGAAGCAACGGTCACGATTTCGCCACCGCCTGTTGTTTCCGGACTGGGCCGAGCCGGTGGGATCAAGCTGAAGGTTCGAAATCGCGACGGTCGGATGGTGCCACTGGGAGCGGTTGCGAATGTCAATACGATCGGCGGACGGCTGATGGTGACTCGCTACAACATGTATCCGGCCGCAGCGATCACGGCCAATATTTCTCCCGGCGTGAGCAGCGGGGAAGGGATTCAGACGCTTGAAGACGTCGCTCTGCGGGAACTGCCTGGAACGATGGCGGCCGAATGGACAGAGCTGGCGTACCTGGAAAGAACCGCCGGCAGCGTGCCACTTTCCGGCTTCATTAACGTAAAGCCGGTGACAGGCCCGTTGATGATCATTCGTCACAATTTGTATCAGGCGGCATTCGTCAATGCGGATGCAGCGCCAGGCGCAAGTTCGGGAGAAGCCATTCAGGCGTTGAAAGATGTGGCCGATCGCAATCTGGGTGTTTCCATGCGAGCGGAATATACGGAGCTGGCGTTTTTGCAGCAACTGGCCGGCAACACCGCGATGTATGCCTTCCTGCTGGCGGTTGTGCTGGTTTTCCTCGTGCTGGCGGCTCAGTATGAAAGCTGGGCGTTGCCGCTGGCCGTGATTCTGGTGGTCCCGATGTGTCTGCTGTGTTCGGTCGTGGGAGTCATCATGGCCGGGATGGACATCAACATCTTCACTCAGATCGGATTTGTGGTTCTGGTGGGTTTGGCGTGTAAGAACGCAATTCTGATTGTGGAGTATGCTCGGGCGAGGAATCAGGAAGGTGTCAGCGTCTATGAGGCAACTCTGGACGCCTGCCGCCTGCGCCTGCGACCGATCATGACGTCCTTTGCGTTCATCTTTGGCGTCGTTCCGCTGGTGCTGGGAGAAGGCGCCGGAGCGGAGATGCGAAGGACTCTGGGAACAGCGGTCTTCGCCGGGATGCTGGGTGTCACTCTGTTCGGCATTCTGCTGACGCCGGTCTTCTTTTACGTGATCCAACGCTTCGCCAACTGGCGAACTGCCAGGATTCAGAAGGCGTTATAGGCGACGTCGTTGTGAACCCCTGACGCAAGGTCAAGGGCGGATCAGGTTGTTGCTGGGAAGCTCGTGTCTCGTCGTTCCAAACGCCCCCGAGTTCATCTTGGGGGTTCATACCGACTTTGCACCAGAGCGTTTCTTCGCCGCGCAAAAAGAACTATTGATGGCAAGCAAGCTATCCATGTGCTAAAGCGTCTGTAACGAATACGATTCTTTTCACGGGTTTGTTTGGCTCGTGCGCGGAGCATTTCCATCATTCGTTCTTGTTTGTGGAGCAAACAACGACAATGTGCAGAGAGGGAACAGCGACATTGGTTCTTCAGTGGTTGATCAGGAACGTGGCGACGTGGCTGAGGAATGAACGGATTACGGTTGTGACCTGCGGCGAGAAGTGGCACTGTTCAAGGGCGTTGCCCATTAGGTGGACCCAGCGATCGCGGGCCGTTTGATTGATAGTAAACGGAGCGTGGCGGGCTCGCAGCATCGGATGGCCTCGATGCTGCAGGTAGTCCTGCGGACCGCCAAAGCGAAAGATCAGAAACAGTCTCAGCCGTTCCTCTGCGCCCTGAAGATCGTGCGGCGGATACATCGGGCCGAGCACATCGTCCTGTGGGATCTGCTGATAAAATGCATGTACAAGCCGTGTGATGCCGTCTGAACCGATGGCTTCATAAATCTGGCCTTCGGTCAGAGGAATCTCGTTGGATGCGGAGTCTGTCATGTCTCTTGAAAAACCGAGCCAGTAAGAAATTGTCTTTGAATGCGTTACCCGAGTGCAATACGCATTGAACGCTGCACTGCAGAATCCACATCACGGAAGGCAGTATTGGACGCTATTTCGTTGCGTCCATTAATCCTCGCAGATAGCCGTAGGCAAACAGACGCCCCAGCATCGTGTAGCCGGGTTCGCCGTCGTCTTCACCGACGAGTTGCGGGACATGATCCGGTCGCATTGGTCCGGTGAAGCCGATCTCGCGGTAGGCACGCATGGCCGCGGCCATGTCCGTCGGGCCGTTGTCATGAAAGGTTTCAGCGAATGATTCGGGCGTTCCCGTCACATCACGGAAATGAACGTATTTGATGTGCGAGCCCAGACGGCGAATCGTGGCCGGGATATCGACGTTCATTGTGGCGAATGAGCCCTGGCAGAAACAGATGGCATTCGAATCACTTGGAGCCAACTTCATGAGTTTTTCAAAGCCTTCGACGTTGTGCATGATGCGAGGCTTTCCGAGCAGATTGGGCAGTGGCGGATCGTCCGGGTGCATCGCCAGCATGACTCCGCATTGTTCAGCGACGGGCAGGAGTTCATTCAGCAGGCGTTCGAGCTGATCCCAGAGTTTTTCGGGTGTCAGTGTGCGGGCCATGGTGTCAAAGTCGGCGTTGGGAGCTTTGTATCCCAGCAGCAACGCTTGTTCGACATCCTTCAAATGAAAGGCCGTAACTTTGGCACCGCCTCGTTCAGGGGCATCGGTGCGAGTCCGGCACCAGTCGGTCCCCGCCATGAAGTTATAACACAGCAGGCGAATGTCGAGTTCGGCCATTTGGCGAATGAGCGTCTTCATCGCTTCGACTTCGGTCCCGTCATCGCAGCCCAGCTTGATGTTCTCAATCGGCAGGTAACCTTCCACCACGGAGAGCTGCATGCCATACGATGCGATTCGTTCCTGAGCCTTCTTCAGAACACTGGCATCAGGACCGGGGTACCGATGAGTGACATCGGTGACGCCGCACTGGGCTGCCAGCTGCAGGTTCTCGTCGTTGATGGGCGTAAGAACAGTTCCGAGTCGCATGGAAGGTTCCAGTCATTGGAGAAACTACGCAGCCGAGCCGTCGGCCTGGCGGGTGTTGTTTTAGCCACGGATTGAGCGTTTTCCTTTAACGGCAAGCCGCAGGCGCCGGTAAATTCGGTACCGTCGCCTGCGGCTTGCCATTAAACGATTAAATCAATAGACCGCTCGTGTTCATCCCTAACAGTAAGTCATGACAAAGCACTCGTCCACTTACCATCGCAACACAATTCCACTGGAGCAGCGGTGCACAGCGGATTCCGACTGGAGCACAAGCTGGCCTTCATCATCAATGCCAATGCAGGTGCCGGTGACTGTCTGATCGGCCAGCTGAAGAGTGACCGTGCGTCCCGTGAGAATGTTGTGGCGATTGGCTTCTGAAAGTGCCATACGAGGCTGCGCGGAGAGTTGTCCGATTCGGAAATCCAGTCGCTGCAAAATCGAAATCAGGACAGAGGTCAGGTCCAGGGAATGACCCTCAAGATCAAACAGCGAGATCGCTCGCTGAGCGACGTCGGTTGGTGCATCGCGAAGTGAATTATTGACGTTGATGCCAATTCCGATCAGGACCGTCTGACGTTCGCCGCGACTGTGTTGTTCGACCAGGATCCCGCAGATCTTTTGTTCGCCCGTGTAAACATCATTGGGCCACTTCAGCAGGAATTCATGATCGGGCGCATGCTCCTGAAGCGCGTCGCGGACCGCCAGTCCGGCTGCAAGCGATGTCATGGGTCTGCGTTCGGACGTTATTGGCAATTCGTCCGCATTGATGACCAGCGTAAAGGTCAGAGCACCGGCGGTTGACCACCAGGCATTTCCCTTGCGGCCGCGTCCGGCGGTTTGTTCTGAAGTCAGAACGAGGGCGGGAGAAACTTCCAGTAACGGCTGCAGCAGTTCAAACGCGGTCGTGCTGGTGGAGGGCAGCGTCGGATGGTACTCGACGTGGCGAACGCTCGTTTCATTGACAATACGGGAGATATCAAAAGGGCAGGGGACAGATCGATTCATGAATGGGACTTTTGTTCGCGCCAGATTCGTGCGGCAGCTCGCCGTGTGACCCAGGCACGGTAGCAGAAAAGCGAGTACAGTGCTGGCCTGGGAAACAGCAATCGCGACCAAACTCCCTTCAATCCCGTATGATGTTCGAACTCGATGTGTTCGTGGACCTCCGTGGTGCTTTCGTTTACGGCGCGAAACGTATGCGTGTGCTTCCATGCCTTCATCGGTCCGGCGATCTGAGTATCGGTAAAGCTGAGAGGCGTGACATTCGAATGCTGGGCTGTCCACGGCACCGGAATCGGCCCCATCCACATCGTGAATTTCCCGATCGACCCCTTTGCCAGCGGATCAAATCGATGAACCTGCATGATCATCAGCGGCGGAGTCAGAGCTTTCAGAATGCCGGTCTGGAAATGAAACGCAGAAACCGCTTCGACAGGTGCGGCGACAGTGAATCGAAAGTCAAAGACAGGCATAAACAGGCTTTTTGCAGGAGTGTCGCACGGAGAGGGAACCAACCTTCGGGTAACCGGAAAGGCTTTGGCAGATTCACTGACTATGAGGGGAAACGTGGATAACAACGGGTGATGAAAGCAATCTCCGTGAAGGTCGTGCTGCGCGATTCTGAATTTGAGATTTCATAATTGAAATCAACCAAATCCAGCGCCGGCTCAATCCACAAACACAAACTCACTCAAGTTGAACAATAGTCTGCACAACGCGGGCAGGCCGTGCTGAGTGGCGTAGCTGGTCATAGGTGGCAGCTCTTCCTCAGATGGTTCGCGGCCTGTCAGCAGGAAGAAGGCACGCGTCACCTGCAGCTCGACGGTGTTTTCTTCTGACTTCAGACGATCGGCAAAGTGTTTAGCCATCGAAAGGTTGAAGCGATTGTTGAGCAGCGACAGAGCCTGCAGTGCTGTCAGCGTCTCATGGCGGCGGGGAGTGCTCTGAGATGAATCTGCACAGTCGAGTGTCGTCATGAAGGGATCCGGCTGGCTTCGCACGATGAAACGGTAAATACTGCGACGATGCGATCGAACATCCTCCGCATCAAACTTGTTGTATTCGTAGTGCGGCGAATGCTCAGGTTTTTCGAGTTCGAACAGATAGAAACCGGGGCCACCCATTTCCTTGTTAAGTTTTCCACTGACCGCCAGAACAGAATCGCGAATTTCCTCCGCTTCCAGACGTCGCCGGTTCATTCGCCAGAGGAACTGATTGTCAGAATCCACGGTCTCCGCGGCTGCATTCGTCTCGGAACTCTGACGGTACACGGAACTCGTCACAATCAGACGGTGCAGATGCTTGAACGACTGACCATTTTTCAGGAACTCGGCTGCCAGCCAGTCGAGCAATTCTGGATGACTGGGCAGTTGTCCCATGCGGCCGAAGTCGTTGGGGGAATCCACGATGGCTCGTCCAAAATGATACTGCCAGACTCGATTCACGATCGACCGCCACGTAAGCGGATGCTCTGGCTGCGTGACCCATCGGGCAAGTGCCGCGCGACGATCGGCCTCAGTGTGGTCCGGCGACAAACCGAACTGCCACTCGTCCTTTGCTGCCAGAGGAATCGTCCCGGGGGAAACAGGCTCACCCGGCTGAGTTTCGTTGCCTCGGTGGAGCAGCGTGACGACACGGGGAACCCCGTTCGTTGGCTGAAAATTTCCCTGCGGTGCAAAATGGGCGGATGCTGCGTAAACCATTTGACCACTGGGGAGCGATCCTAGTTCCTTCTCTGCATTCGCGATCTGGTCGGTCAGAGCAGTCCGGCGAGCTTTGCGTTCTGCAGTTTCCAGGCGATGAACGATCAGATCACGTTGTCGAGTCAGCTCTGCCAGACGTGCGGCGGCTTCGGGATTCACGGCCGCTGGCCAGATGCCGTCCGTCAGATTAGTTTTCCGCCAGCGGTCCGGAGCTTCAATCGAATCGAGCGAGGATGGAACTCGTCCTGCGGCGATGTTGGTTCCCTTGCCATCCAGAATTTCGACCTCAGCCAAAGCAAAGATGTAATCGTTCTGGCGAACACTTAACTTCGAAGCCGTGACGCGAATGTAGCGTGCAGTCAGAGGTCCGCTGACCGTCACAGGAGCGACACCGGGATTTGGAAAATCGGCAGCCGTTTCGTCTCGCAGAAGATTGGGCGTTGCGTGCGAGTCTGCTGCTGCGGCGCGATCGGTCTCGGTCGCAGCTTCAACGCAGAAGCGAGCGGGAAAACCAAAGCCAGCCCCGATGCCGCCGAATTCGTCGTGACACGGATGAAGCACGATCGACTGGATTTCAGTGTCGATGCCAAGATCGATCTCCACCCATTTTTCAGCATCAGGTGCCGGCATGATTTCACTGTGATAGCCATACTCAGGACGCTTGGGAGCCAGTTCGACCAGCGGCTTCAGCTCAGCGATTTGTTTTTCGAGAGTCGCAAGAGGTTCACCGCCTTCCGTTCGGATGGACTGCTCAATTTCGGACATTTCTTTTCGCGACGTATCACGCAGTGCAGTCAATTCCAGGCGACGGGCTTCCACTTTGGGATCTGCATCATACGGACGTTCAGCGCGGTCGACAGCGGCAAAAATGCTCTGCAGGCTGTAGTAATGCTGCTGCGTGAATGGATCAAACTTGTGATTGTGACAGCGAGCACACTGAATCGTGACACTGCAGAACGTGTTCAGAGTGGCGGTCACCATGTCATCTCGGTCCAGATTGCGAGCCACCTTGCCGTCGATCTTGGATTCGGACACTTCCACATGTCCGATAAAGTCCCATGGTCCGGCGGCGATGAAGCCGAGTCCCAGGATTCCATCTGGCTCACCGGGAAACAGGACATCGCCAGCCAGTTGTTCCTGGACAAAGCGACCATACGGCTTGTCCTCGTTGAACGAGCGGATAACGTAGTCGCGATACGGCCAGGCATTGGGACGCAGCTTGTCCTTGTCATAGCCGCAAGTGTCGGCATAACGCACCACGTCCAGCCAGTGCCGAGCCCAGCGTTCGCCGTACTGCGGTGATTGCAGAAGTCGGTCGACGAGTGACTCGTAGGCATCCGCTGTTGCGTCGTTTTCAAACGCCTCGACTTCTTCCGGGGTCGGAGGCAGGCCGATGAGATCGAAAGTGACCCGTCGAATGAGCGTTCGTCGATCGGCCTCCGGGGACGGCTGGAGTTTTCGGTCACGCAGGGCTTTCAGAACAAACGCATCGACAGGAGTGCGAATCCAGGACGTCGCTTCGGCATCGTCAAATGTGGGCGGCTTCTGTTCGGCAACTGGCTGAAACGACCACCAGTCGAAGTCATCAATCACAGGCTCGGTCAGCGAGAATCCTTCGGGCCATGTGGCCCCGTTTGCAATCCAGTCGCGCAGGACGGCTACTTCTTCCTTCGTCAGCGGCGCGCCATCTTTTGGCATGGAGGGCAGGGTGCCAGGGGACTCCGGAACGAGCAGACTGAGCAGATGGCTCTCTTCAGGTTTGCCGGCTTCCACAAACCCCGATTGCTGCAATTCTTCGGCGGTCTGCAGGGCAAAGTCGCCTTTATGATCTTTAGCGTTGTGGCAATTCAGGCATTTGCGTTCGAGCAGAGGAGCCACTTTTTCACGAAAATGGTCGTCGGCTGCCGCGGCAGGAACCAGCCACAGAATCAGGGCTGGAAACAGAATGCCTGGAAGAGATCGATTGTTCAGAACCCGCATGATCAGTCACTCGGTGGTCGGTGGGAAGGTCATGTCAGACCGGGAGAATGGTCTGGTGGAAATTTTCTGCCGCTGAACAGTGCTTGCAATGTGTTCGCACCATATTCTGCTCGTACACAGTATAGAGAAAGCCGGAACTGATCGCGCAAAGTATTTTGTCACTGTCAGTTCCGTGAAAACCAAGCTATTCTTTCGAAGTTTTCGCTGAATTTTCGTGCGAACAAAGCCAGCGAAGATCAAGGCGAGTCGTGGTCGGTGGTCGGAGATGCCGTACGCCGTCACTGAAGTCTTTGATTGGTTGCTGGAAATCTTAAAGATAAGGAACAGTCTGAAAGGTTCAGGCGAGCGTGTTGTGCGCCTGTCTGTCGCAGACAAAAGAAACTCATGGCGTCTATCGTACTGGCCACGTTGAATGCTCGCTACAGCCACAGCAGTTTTGGACTGCGATATTTGCTGGCCAACATGGGCGACCTGCAGGCTCAGACAGCGTTGCGGGAATTCACGATCAACGACAACACCGTCGACATTCTGGCTGCGATTCTGGAAGAGCAGCCACGGATTGTCGGGCTGGGGGTTTACATCTGGAATGTCGATCAGACGACGCGCCTCATTGCCGATCTGAAGCGAGTGGCTCCGGAGATCGTTGTTGTGATTGGCGGGCCGGAAGTCAGCTACGAAACCGAACAGCAGGCCATCACAGCGCTGGCCGATTACGTGATCACCGGAGAAGCCGATCTGGAATTTCCTGAGTTGTGTCGTGGACTGCTTGCCGGAACTGTGAACAAGTCCAAAATTCTGCATGCTCCTGTGCCAGCCCTGGAGCAGGTTCAGTTGCCCTACGATTTCTACACGGATGAAGACCTTGCGAACCGCGTGTTGTACGTGGAAGCTTCGCGAGGCTGTCCTTTCACGTGTGAGTTCTGTCTTTCGGCACTTGAGATTCCCGTGCGAGCCTTTGCGCTGGAGGCTTTTCTGCAGTCCATGCAGACGCTCCTGGACCGCGGGGCTCGCCAGTTTAAGTTTGTGGACCGCACCTTCAATCTGAATCTCCGCGTCAGCCGTGCCATCCTGGAATTCTTTCTGGACCGCTATGTGCCGGGGCTGTTTCTGCATTTTGAACTGATCCCGGACCGGCTTCCTGAATCTCTTCGCGCCGTCATTCAGCGGTTTCCCGCGGGTTCGCTGCAGTTTGAGATCGGGATTCAAACCTTCAATGATTCAGTCGGTCAGTTGATCAGTCGACCGCAGGACAACGAAAAGCTGGAAGAAAATCTGCGGTACCTGCGCAGCGAAACCGGCGTTCATATTCATACCGACCTGATCGTCGGCCTGCCCGGAGAAACGCTCGACAGTTTCGCTGCCGGGTTTGATCGATTGTATGCGATGCGCCCGCAGGAAATTCAGGTGGGCGTTTTAAAGCGGCTGCGAGGCACTCCGATTGTTCGCCATGACAATGAATGGCAGATGGTTTATAGCCAGAACGCCCCCTATGAAATTCTCAGCAACCGGCTGCTGTCGTTTGAACAGATTCATCGGCTGAAACGATTCGCTCGGTTCTGGGACTTGGTCGGAAACAGCGGTAATTTTCAGACGTCACTGCGACGGATGCTCGATCAGCAGGTTTCGGCGTTTTATGAATTCACGGCCTTCAGTGACTGGTTGTTTGAGAAGGAAAGTCGCCGCCATGGGATTGCGCTTAGCCGATTGTTTGAGCGTGTCTTTGAATATCTGACAGACGTGCGAGGCGACAACGACAAGGCGGAAATTGCTCAGGTCCTGTGGGCCGATTACACACGCGCCGGTCGACGCGATCGGCCCGCGTTTCTTCGTCCGTATGAACTTGCTGAACCGCTCCTGCGAACGGCAGCTCACCGCACAGTGCCCGAGCGACAAAGCCGGCATCAGTGAGGTGAGGAATGTGCGAACTAGACAGAGTCCGGAGGCAGACGATTCGTGGAGACGAGCGCCACAACGGCGGAAAACGGAGGAACTCGCCTGTGGTTATTGTGGTTGGTTTAGCCGTATGATTTCAGCCGACGTTGCATGGGGTGGCGTGGACTTAAGGCGTAGCGGAAGTCGCCAAGACTTTCGGCCCCGCCCCCGCCCCCGATTTTTGAAAGAAAAGCTGAAACGCCTGGCGAGCTTTCGCTACAAGAAAATTCCTTAAGTCCACGCCATTGGACGTTGCATCCGGTGGCGACAGTAATCGCAATTCGTCACTCGGAGAGTGACGTCTACTTTGCCAAAGTGGCAAAATTATTTCGCGATTTGAACACACATTCTGCTGGATCGAGATGCTTACAGTTCTCGGATGCCCATGGTGATTTCATCGTCGATTGCCGGTTCGCAGAATGCGACGCTGACTTCGTAACCGCCGTTGGGATAGGCTTCTTTGGTGGGAATGTACCACGGGCCGCCGTCGCCATAAGCGGCGGTCGCGACAAATCGATCGGCGGCAAATTCCTGAGCCCGCAGCTGATATTCGATAAAGCTTTCGGCCGGAAGATGCAGCAGGGTGATATCGTTAATATGAAGCGAGCTGAGGACGATCGGGACTTTCTTGTCCAGACGCTGAAGCCAGGCCAGTTCATAAGCCGGACGATTTCGGCCGACAACAGCGTTCTGTTTGTTGCTGATTGTTGCCGCCAACTGTTCGGCATTCAGGCTGGTTCGGGCGGGAGGCAGGATTTCCTTGGTCCGCCATTCGGCGGTTTCGACGGGTTGCTTTTTGAGATCCTGTTCGGATGCCACCATGCCGTCGTACACGCGTTGGGTAAGGATCGGGCGCATTTCCTTTGAACCGTCGTTGTATTTTCCCGCGGAGATATTCCCTGCGCAGCCGGTGAAATAAATATGCGTCGTATCCGGTTCATCCTGCTGGCGTTGTTTGCGAGCCAGTCCGGTAAAATCGCTCGTTGCTCGCCCATCACCGTAGTAGCTCATGGGATGCGTGGCATAGTAATGGCATGAGACAACCTTCTGATCACCGTTATAGAACGCCACGGTTTTCAGAAAAGGATCAATCAGGCCTTCCGGCATCGCCCGCAGCTTTGGGTCCGTACAGGAGCTGCCTCGCATGCCGAGGATGCGACCATTTTCGTCCACATATACGCGACGATTGGACGCAACTTCGATGACCTTTGCCTGCCCGTGGGCCACATGAGTCACAGGCACAGCATTGGGCAGTGCTGCCGCGATCGCCTGACGCCCGCGTTCCAGGCAGTCATTGAAAAATGTAACATCCACAATATGCGGCAGATCACCCTCAGCCGCCACGAGAGCTTCTGCGTCGAGGCACGCGAATGGAGCATTGTGCTGATGAACGCAGTGCACGGCGACTCGTTCGGGCGTTGTTCCCGCCGCTTCGGCCATTGCTGTTCGCCAGTTGACATGCGCCTGGTTGAGGATTCCGGTCCAGTCCACCGCACAGATCACGATGGGGGCTCCGGCACCCAGCAGGACGTAGCCGATCGCTTCGAGCGGATCGTCGACGGCTTCGATTGGCTTGATCCATCCGCCGCAGCAGGAGTGTCCCATCGGTGGAGTCACGTCAAATCTGAAGGGAGCAATTTTCAGTGGAGACTGGCTGGAAGCCGCTTCGGTCGGGAGCTCGAACGCTGCCAACCCCAGCGCGGCAGCGCCAACGGCAGATGTCTGTATAAAACGGCGACGACGTAGATTGGCCATGGTCGATTGTCCCTGAGAGTCTGACTCGGTTTGACGCGTGCACGGTGCTCGCATGTAAAAGTTCGTCAATGGTCTCCGTCGATTTGATGCCGTCGGGGGCCGTGGGATGCGGACAAAGCCCGCGTTTGGCGAACGGTGTAAGATCTGGTGTGTGGGGCAACGCGGAAAAAATGTTTTTTGAGGAAACGGGCGGGGTTTGGTAGCCGAAGTCGTGAGACTTCGAAATCGTTTCCTGGCTAATGCCCGAATTCTCACGAATCCGGCTACAAAAATCCTTAACGGCTTTGGGTGTGGGGGAGGCTGCACGAGGTGGGTATGAGGATGGTTCCGGTGCATCGCATCGTGATCTCTGCCGGGCGATGTTGCAAGTGGCGGCGGAAAGTCGAGCCATTCGGAGAGTCACAAATCTGAATCGTTGCTAAACTTCCGGGGACCGGGGACCGGGGATGTGGCGTGACTCCGTCGGAGCTGCTTCAAAACAAGGACGCCTCGGACATAAAAATTTTCGTAAGCCCAGTGGGCGAAGGCTACGGAAGACGACCGTTGATCAGAATCGCGTTTGTAATTCCTACTCTGGATCAGTCCGGGGCTGAGCGGCAGCTGACATTGCTGGCGACCGGGTTGCCACGCGATGAATTTCAGATCAAAGTTATTGCGATGAATCGCGGGGGGCCTTACGCAGACCAGCTCAGAGCGGCCGGGATTGATGTGGAAGTGCTGGGCAAGCGATTTCGCTTTGATCCGCTGACGTATGTTCGACTGCGAACTTCTCTGAAGTCTTTTCGTCCCGATATTGTTCAGTCATTCCTCTTCGCCGCGAACTCGTATGTGCGTTTACCACGAGTCGTACCGACCGGGTGTCGAGTGATTGTTTCTGAACGCTGCGTGGATTCGTGGAAGAGCGGCTGGCAGTTGTCACTGGATCGAAAGCTGGTCTCGCGAATGTCGGCAATGACCGCGAACTCCGAGAGTGTGGCGGAGTTCTATCGCGAGGCTGGCGTGCCAAAAGAACGGATCACCGTCATCCCCAATGCGATGCCGATAGCCGCTTCAGAATACACTCGTGAACAGGCCCTGCAGATCCTCGGGCTGCAGCCGCAACACAGAGTCGTGGGATTTGTCGGCCGGCTCGCTCCGCAGAAACGACTGAAGGACGTGATCTGGGCGTTCCAGTTATTGCGGCAGGTGGTGGACAACGTTCGACTGGTGCTGATCGGGGATGGTCCCGAACGCGACTCGCTGGCTGAGCTGGCCTGCAGTTTTGAGTGTCGTGAGAAGATCGTGTTCGCAGGCCATCGCAAAGATGCGTACTCTTTAATGTCGGCCTTCGATGCGTTCGTCCTGGCCAGCGAATTTGAAGGAATGTCGAACAGCCTGATGGAAGCGATGAGCCTTGGAATTCCCTGCGTTGTGAGTGACATCGCTCCGAATCAGGAACTGGTGACTCACGAGCAAACCGGGCTGGTGTTTCCTTTGGGCAAAGGTCCGGATTTGACAAAGTCTCTGGTGCGTCTGTTGCAGAATCCCGAACTGTCAAAACAATTGGGAGAAGCCGGTCGTCAGCGGATTATGGAACGTCATGGCGTCGATTTGATGGTGCAGAAACACCGAGAACTCTACAGAAAACTGTCCTGACGACGAGCGGCCGGGCGTAAGCCCGATGGAAGTCGATTTGCGATTATAGTAGCCATCACTCTCCGAGTGATGAATGCCAGGGGCCGCGTCTTGCGGCCTGCATCACTCGGAGAGTGATGTCTACTTTGTCAGCATGTAAGCCAGCCAGCCGAAAGCCTCAGAACGAGCAGATAGCGACATTATTTTCAAATCTGAAATGTTTGATTTGAGATTCCTGGTCTGAAATTCGGAGAAACAAGTCCACGTGTGCGGAATCGCAGGAGCAATCTGGTGGCAGCCTTCACAGGCCATCTCTGCAGAGACTCTGCAGCGGATGACGGACAGCATTCGTCATCGAGGCCCCGATGCGGACGGGCACTACTTCTGGCCGTCTCGTGATGCTCGCAATTCATCCACGGGAGTCGCGTTGGGCCACCGACGGCTCAGCATCATTGACGTTGCTGGCAGCGCTCAGCCGCTCGGCAACGAAGACGGCAGCGTGCAGATTGTGTTCAACGGCGAAATCTACAACTACCTTGAACTGCGAGCCGATCTTCTCAGGGCAGGGCATCAGTTCAAAACGGACGGCGATACCGAAGTCATTGTCCATCTTTACGAACAGTACGGCTTGGATTTTGTGAAGCATCTGCGGGGCATGTTTGCTCTGGTTATTTGGGACAGCAATCAGCAGCGGCTGGTGGTCGCTCGAGATCGCCTGGGGAAAAAGCCGGTCTACTATCGACTGGAAGAAGGGCGTTTGTCGTTTGCCAGTGAGCTGAAGGCTCTGCTGCAAATTCCCGGAGTTCCTCGAACACTCAACCGTCAGTCTGTGCTGCGATTTCTGACGCTGCAGTATGTGCCGCATCCACACTGTATGCTGGAAGGATTCAGCAAGCTACCTCCCGCCACAATCGGCATTCTTCAACACGGAAAGTTCACACAGCAGACCTACTGGTCGGCGCCGTTCGATCAGCCGCAGCTGGGCAGGACTCGCGTGGAAGACTGGCAGGATGAACTCCGCAGTACGTTGACTGAAGCCGTGCGGCTGCGGTTGCGGAGCGACGTGCCGCTGGGCGCATTTCTTTCGGGTGGCGTGGATTCAACGATAATCTGCGGTCTCATGCAGTCGCAGCTCGATCGCCCGGTGCAGACTTTTTCCATTGGTTTTCCGGTAGCCGCTTTCGATGAGCGTGCCTATGCGCGAGAAGCATCGCAGCATCTGGGCACGGACCATCACGAAGCTATGGTGACACCGGATGCCCTGTCAATTCTGCCTGAGCTGATCTGGCATTACGACGAACCGTTTGGCGACAGTTCCGCGATTCCGACAATGTATCTGGCAAAGATGACGCGTCAGAACGTCACTGTGGCGCTGACCGGCGACGCGGGTGATGAATTGTTCTGTGGCTATGAACGGTATCGCGCGGCTCGAGTGACCGGGGTGGCCGACGTGCTGCCGCGCTGGATGCGGCAAATCGCGTCGTCGGTGATTTCGCGAATGCCGGCATCAAGCGCTCACCGATCGTTCACTCGGCGACTCAAACGTCTGATGGAATCGCTGGCTCAGGATCCCGAACGGCGATATTTGAACTGGATCACGATTTTCAATTCCTCGCGCCTCGAGTGGCTTGTGACGCCTGAGCTGTGGAAGCTGGCTCAGACAGAAGATCCGGCGGCGTGCATCTTTGAAGCCTATGAAAAATATCCCACGCGGGATTTCATTACGCGAACGACCGCAACGGATGTACAGACGTATCTGCCGTGCGACATTCTGACGAAAGTGGACATTGCCAGCATGGCGGCCTCGCTGGAATGTCGCTGTCCGATGCTGGATCACAAGGTTGTCGAGCTGGCGGTCCGGATGCCGATTGAAGTGAAGCAGACCATGAAGCAGTCCAAGAAAGTTCTTGTGGAGACATTCAAGGATCTGCTGCCTCAGTCGATACAGACGCGTAAGAAGATGGGCTTCGGTGTTCCCATCGATCATTGGTTTCGAGCCGAACTTAAGCCCGTGCTTTACGACATTCTGTTGTCGGAACGCTGTCTGTCACGAGGTCTGTTGAACCCCGGCGCCGTTCGAACGCTTGTCGAAGAACACGTATCGGGCAGGATGGATCATGCCTATCGCTTGTGGAATCTGCTGTGTCTGGAACTCTGGCAGCGAATGATGATTGATCAGGTGCCCCCATTGTCAGCACCGTCGAGCATCAGCTGAGTGGGTTCGCGATCTCGCTGAAGCGAATCTGGCTGGCGTGATCTGTTTCTCTAATTTTCTTCCAGCAGATAAGAAGCTGCGCCTCCATAGGAACGCTACTGTTTTGCTTCAGGCTTTGAACAACATTCGGGCTTCGTTGAGTCTTCGTCGGACTGGATCGGTTTTCGAGGCCTGCAGCAGCAGCATGAGGCCGTAGGAGCAGTCGTTGCGGGGATCCACTGCGCACTGCGAGCGATGCGAGTTTGGAATCTTTGCTTTTCGGTCGTTCCTGCGATTCTCAAAAAAGTTTCTGCAAGGTCATGATAAGCCAGCTCCGACGGCATCGCGGTCCAGCGATTGGTGCGATCGTTGCCGATGGTCATGAGAGCGGCATGCTGTGTGCGATCTGCGTCCAGAACGGGATCAAGATCGTAAAGACCCAGCCCACGACGAAGGCGTTCGACATCGTCCAGCGTTCCGGTGCAGAAGAGCCATTCAGCCATGTCGGCCGCGGGCACAATTCCACGCTCGCTGGTATACTTGTGAAGATCGTCCGGCCGATCATGTTCAGGATCCAGAGACACGGCGATGAACTGCAGCAATTCTGCCGGGAACTCATTTTTTAGTGACTCGCGCAGGCGCTTCATCGTCTGAATTGTGCCAGGGCATGTGCCGGTACACTGTGTGTAAAAGAAGGCAATGCACACGATTTTGTCCCGCACCAGATCCTGACGGAACGAATGCGAATGCCCATTTTGGTCGATCAACTGTATATCGGGAAATGAATCGGATCGTCGGATGCCCGAGGATGCTGCCAGCTGCGTACTTGAAAGCAGCTGAACACGATCAACGCTTTCCACAGAAGGCACGACCGCCATTCGCTCGGGCGTTTCGTGAGGAGTAATCTCCAGACGAAAGTACGCAGGAATCTGGAACACGGCAGCAATGGCTGAGGTTACCAGCAGAATGAGTGCAAGCAGACGAATCATAGACAGACTCAATTCGGATGAATCAGCGGAACTTCTTATATGGGCAGGTACGCACTGCCAGTAAACAATTTTTGGAAGTCTTCAAGGCCCGGGCAGGGAGCCAGAGTGCGCTATGCCCGAGCGATGGAAAAATCGGTCAATGAGCGGCATTAGAAATGGCAGTCAGGAAGCAATCGCTGAGTCCTGAGTGCCACTGATTGATGCCGCAATCGATTTCTAAGGAAAACTCTGCTGAATTCTCTGCGGCGCCCGAGTCGGCGTGATCCGCGGGTCAAACGTAAACATCATGCGCATATCTTCGTGTTCCAGGTTATGACAGTGGAAAGCAAAAGGTCCCTTGAACGTGCGAAAGTTCATCAGGATCTCCGCTTCACCATTGCCATCAAGATTCACAGTGTCATTTTTGAAGCGATCCTCCACTTGCGGACGCAGGCCGTTCAGACGGACCAACTGGTGGGATTCCAGATGGATGTGAATCGGGTGCCACCAGCCTCCGCTCGTATTCCGAAGGATCCATCGTTCGGCTGTCCCAAGTGTCGGTGTTGCATTTGCCAGATCGGGGTCGAAAAACTGCTTATTAATCTGCCAGGCACCGTTGCGGCGACTGAATTCAAAGACACGAGTCTGAGTAATCTCGGCCGGGTTGATCGGAACATGCGGACGCAGTTGCGTTCCGACGGAAACGCTCGCACTATCCGGCTGTCGATCACCTTCCACAATGAATTTCAAAAATGACGTGCCGGGAATCTGCAGTTCACGGTCGTCTAAACTTCCGGAAGGTCCGCGTCCATCCTTCTGGATCAGAATATTTTCGAGGAAGAGTTCGTTCGGTGCATCTGTAAAGTCGATTACCACATCGGCTCGCTGTGCCATGCCCAGAAGCAGAGTGTCTCGTTCGACGGCGTTTGGAAATAGCCATGTGTCTTTGCCCAGGCCGAGGAACGGCTGGCCGCTGCTCAGACGCATCTCGAGAAACCTCGCATTGCAGCCGTTAAGGATTCGGAAGCGATATTTTCGCCTCTGAACCTTCACAAACGGCTGCGCCTTGCCGTTAACCACCCAGATGTCACCCAGTGTGCCGTTGTGGTCGAGCGGATCGTAGAACAGCGTCCCGTCAGCACGAAAGCGGCGATCCTGAAGGCTCAGCGGAATATCGTACTGCTCCGCCGGAAGTACGTTTTGATCGATCAGATCCTGCTCAAGCTGGTCGGTTGTCAGAAAGAAACCGGACAATCCATGCCAGACGTTGCTGGCGGCGATATCCATGGCATGGTCGTGATACCACATCGTGGACGGACTTTCTGAGAAGTCCGGCTGACCGTTCAACATCGGTACCGTATTGGTGTAGAAGTAATCGCGAGCTCTCCCAGGCAAGACGTAAAAATTGGGATAGCCGTCGGAATGAGCCGGGTTATGGCCGCCATGCAGGTGAATGGACGTCTCAATGTTCAGGTCATTGTAGGCTCGGACAACCACGGGCTGGCCCACTCGTGCTCGAAACGTTGGGCCGGGGTAGGTGCCGTCATAGGTCAAGAGTGGCGTTTTGACACCGGGAATGATTTCATGCTGAGCAAACTGCATCCTCAGTTCATAGTATTTGGTCGGAAAGGCTTCGTACCATTTCAGGTCCGGGCGTTCGCCGACACTGCATGCTCGACTCATTCGAAAAAGCCGCGATGCCGTGAGACGCTGATGGTTAGCACCGGTCGAGATTTTCTGATATTCAATCAGACTCCAGCACAATCGATTCTTCAGGCAATTGAAAGAACTCAGCGTGAACTCGAAACTCGCCTTTGTCTGTGCGTTGTTTGCCCTCTGCGATGTGGCGTTTGCTGAAAAGCGAATTGCAGACATTCCGTACGTAGAAAACGGCCACGAGCGACATGTGCTCGACATCTACACTCCTGAATCGCCGTCGGGTGAGAGCCTGCCAGTGATGTTCTGGATTCATGGCGGTGGATGGCAGCAGGGTGACAAGACTGATGTTGCCCTGAAGGCGAAGGCGCTGACCGAGCGGGGATTCGTTTTTGTGTCGACAAACTATCGTCTGCTGCCTGAAGTATCGATGGATGTGCTGACTGGTGACATTGCGAAATCGTTCGGCTGGGTGCATAAAAACATCAGCAAATACGGCGGTGACCCCAAACGCGTTTTCGTTGGAGGGCATTCCGCTGGGGCTCAGCTGGCAGCCCTGATTTGCACCGATGATCGGTACCTGAAAACAGAAGGCGTTCCCTTTGATGTTCTGAAAGGCTGCGTGCCGGTCGACGGCGATACATACGATATTCCGAAGATCATTTCGACGGCAGAACACCGGCAGACCTTGTATGGCGGCACGATGTTTACGTTTGGTCATCGGCAAAAGTTCGGCAACGATCCGGAAAAGCATGTCGACTTTTCAGCCGTGACTCATGTCGCGAAGAACAAAGGTATCCCGCCCTTCCTGATTCTGTATTTCTCAGGCAATCCCGACACACATGCCCAGGCCAGACGTCTGGAAGCCGTGCTGCGAGAAGCGGACATTCCCGCCGAAGCATACGGCAAGGGCGACAGCAACCACAGTCAGCTCAACAACGATCTGGGGAACCCCGACGATCCGGCCACGCAGCAATTGTACAAGTTTCTTACCCCGCTGGTCGGCGGGAAGTGACAGTCACATTGCTTTCATTCGGATACGTTTCCGCGAATCATGACGTTCTCGCAACCGATCGTCGGCGCGATGGTGCGCACGGGGCCGTGGAAAATATTGTCGGTCACGAGCAGCGTTTCGCCACCGGGGGCGAAGGTGATGGCGCTGGACGCGTGCGAGCCGCTGGTGAAGACGTTGCCACGAATGGTCACGTTGCCGTAGCGACCGCCGGGCTCGTAGGTGGTGAAATATAATTCGGCATAGTGTTCGTATTCACCAGTTAGAAAACTCCGCCGACCACGTTGCGGGTCGTGTTCACACTTCGTCGTGTTGTTCACGAAGATGTTGTCGGCCAGCACAAAGTTTTTCGGCTGATTGATCCATGACCCGCGGCCGCCATTACGAAACGTATTGCCTACGATGGTTACGTTCTCGCACGATTTTTCCACGCTCATTACCCGCGAGCCGTTCGTGCCATCGACCGTGTTTCCCGTGACGACGGCGTTTTGGCAATACTCAGCCAGAAAGAACGCACCCATGCGCGAACCGGTGATGTGGTTGCCGGTGAAGACGATGTCGCGACTCTTCTGGATGTGCATCGTGTCGCCGAGGGCACTGAGGCGGCAGCCGCGCACGATGACGTCTTCGCATCCGACGAGGTCGATCGCACCATTTCCCGGGCCGCTGCCTGCGGGTGCGTAGAGTGCAAGATGAGCCTGGAACAGATTGCTGATGAGCTTCACGTCGGGACCGGCATCGCCGTCGAAACGAATCGGTGATCCGCCCGGTGTCTCCGAGATGCGAATGAATTCCGGTGTGCTCTCGACGACAAAGTATTGGCGTCCCCGCACGACGTTGGTTGGCAGCGTGTCGCCATAGAAGCAGACCGCGTCGTGACCACGTGATGCTTCCGCGCCGTCACGTTTCCGCGTAACGGGTAACAGTCTTGTGTTATCCAACAGGACTCGATCATCACCCAACTTTATCTGCAGCGGCCCACTCACCAGATCGTGCCGAAAATACTTTGCCGCCATTGCCCGCTCGGCATCGCTGTAGTCGTCCGGCCAGACGGTGATCTGCCACAGGTAGCCGTAGTCCCACATGAACTTGCCGCTGCGTTCCAACGAACAGTTTTCGACGGTGACATTGCGTGCGTGTGTTTCGATGTCCCGATCACTGCCCGCTTTCGCCGCTCCCAGCACCGTGATGACGGCACCCGCCATGCCGTCCGAAGTGATATCGCGAAAGGTCAGATTCGCGGTCCGTCCGCCGGGCGTCGTCGTGATGAGAATGCCTCGAGTGTTGGCATTCGGTTCCCAGGTATTCATTGTCTGCGAGGGATCGAAGACATGCCCGCTGAAGTGGCCGCCAAACCAGCGAAAGTCACTGACGTTTTCACCGGCAAACACCATAACACGAGCCTTGTCCCTCAGCGTCTTTGGCAAATGAAACCGTGCCCCATAAGCAAACACCGTCGTGTCTGACGCAAGCGGCAGCGGCTTCACTCCATCGAGCTCGTAATCACCAGGCGGAACCGTTACCACGCGGCCTTGATCCTCCGTCGCGGCGAACATCGCAGCCAGCTTCTGGGAATCATCCGCATGCAGCGCGGCCATTGGAGCCAGCAGAAGGGCGGTGATGAGTGTAAGGCACCACATACCGGTAGAACGGTCTTTCCAGGCTGTCATCGCAGCCTGAACGGCCTGGAAAGGCTGTGCTACGGTCGGTGCGTCGTTTTCCCGCGATTGCCTAAGTGCGTGTTTCATGGTCATTTCTCATTTCTCTTTTGAGACCTGCAGGACGCTCCTGACCCGTGTCAGCGGTATGCAATCCAGGGACACTCAGAGGAACGAAGGGGGTCAGTGTCAGGAACTGAATCTGGCGATAATAATGAAACGTAGCCGGCACTTTTGATTCCCCACGAATCACGTTTTCAGCGGAATGAAAGTGGGGAATGCCGACTTTGACCTCAGAACAGCTCGGATGGCAGAGCGAGTGGTGCAGAAAGCGAGTGGTGCAGAAAGCGAGTGGTGCAGAAAGCGAGTGGTGCAGAAAGCGGGTGGACCACTGCCGCCGGGGCAGTGGGAAATGGCGTGGACTTAGCGTATTTTGTTGTAGTGGAACTTGCCAGGAGTTTCGGTTTTCCCTGCAAAAACGGGGGTGCCGAAAGTCTTCGCGACTTCCGCTACGCCTTAACTCCACACCATTTGAGGCAGTGGGGGTGGCAGGCGATTCAAGAATCACCGGGATGAAAAGAAAAGGGCCGCGTCTGAACAGTTCAGGAGCGGCCTTTATGCTTTGAACGAGTTGTCTGGCTTGACCAATATCAGCCCAGCTTTTGCAGGACGTTGTCGATCAGGTTGTAATGCTTGGCCTCGTCGGCCGACATGAAGTTATCGCGGTCGGTATCTTCTTCAATCTTCGTTAGAGTCTGGCCCGTATGCTTCAGCAGGATGTCGTTCATCCTTGCTTTGATTCGCAGAACTTCCTTGGCATGAATTTCCAGCTCGGTCGCTGTTCCTTCCATACCGGCCAAGGGCTGGTGAATCATGATGCGAGCGTTTGGCAGAGCGTTGCGTTTGCCGGGAGTTCCGGCTGTCAGAAGAATGGCGCCCATGCTGGCCGCCTGGCCAATGCAGTAGGTCGCCACGTCGCAGCTGATGTACTGCATGGTGTCGTAGATGGCCATGCCAGCGGTGATGGAACCGCCAGGGCTGTTGATGTAAAGATGGATGTCGGCTTTCGGATCATCGAACTGCAGGAACAGCAGCTGAGCGACGATGCTGTTGGCCACATCGTCATTGACGCCACTGCCCAGGATCACGATTCGATCCTTCAGCAGGCGGCTGTAGATATCCATCGCGCGCTCGTCGCGACCATTTTTTTCGATGACATAAGGAACAAGCACTGTCATTTCCGGCATCCAGCAGAGATGAATTGGTTTGTCAGAGTCGACTGGTTCGCAGCTCGATCTGAGCGGCGTCGGAGTCGGTCACTACTTCTTTTTTTCTTTGGCAGGACGCTCAAGGATTTCGTCAACAAGCCCATACGCCTTTGCTTCCGGAGCGTTCATATAATGATCGCGCTGAGTATCTTTGGCGATTCGCTCGACGGGCTGTCCTGTATGGCTGGCAAGCAGTTCATTCAGCAGCTGCCGGGCGGCAATGATATCGCGTGCCTGAATTTCGATATCAGACACCTGACCGCCTACCTGGCCATAAGGCTGGTGAATCATGATCTTGGAATGCTTCAGAGCAAACCGTTTTCCCGGGGCACCGCCAGCAACCAGAATTGCACCGCCGCTGGCTGACAGCCCGACGCTGTAGGTGGCCACATCGCATTCGACAAACTGCATGATGTCGTAGATGGCCAGAGTCGCAGTGACTGAACCACCCGGCGAGTTAATGTACAGGTGGATGTCCTGGTGCCGATTTTCGGATTGCAAAAACAGCATCTTCATCACGATCAGATTGGCGCTTCCGTCATGGATCGGGCCATCAAGAAAGATGATGCGATTGTCCAGCAGCAGATCGCCGACCGTCATTTGACGCTGGGCGGAATATTCGCGGGCTGCCATGGGCATGTAGTCGAATCGCGGGTCCTTCATTCGCTTAATCCTGCTGTGGTCAGTACTTCGCGGGGTGACATGGCATTTTAAGATGCCGAATAGATTTACAAGAGTCGTCTGTAAACAAAAACAGGCGTCGCGTCATCCTACGCTCGCCTGTTTCATTCGAACAGTTTGGATTATTCAGATTCGCCGTTGTCGGAAGTGTCATCAATCAGGCTGGAACTCATACTCCCGCAGATTGAGAATCGAACAGAGGCCTGTTCGTTCTTTTCGACCGGTTTGCGAGGCACTTCTTCGAAGGTGGCCGTCTCAAGGATGAAGTCAACCGCCTTGCGTTCGCGAAGCTGTGCTTCCAGATTCTCAATCATGCCCGACTTGACCATGCGAGCACGGATGCGTCGCACTGGTTCACCGCTCTGGAAAGACATCATCAGCAGTTCGCGATCGATATCCATCTGCTCGCACTCGATGCCTTCCTTCGTCGCGATTTTATCGAGAACGAAGTGTTCCTTCAGGGCTTGGCGAGTTGTTACTAGAGCGTCCTGGCGGATCTGGCTTTCACGAACCATGATTTGTTCGCGAGTGAAGCCGGCCTGAGACATTTCGAGAATTTCGCGTCGCAGAGCGTTTTCTGTCTGCTGTCGCACGAGGGATTCCGGCAGATCCCAATCGGCTGAGGCCGTGATCTTGTCCAGAACCTGACGACGAGTTTCCTGACGCTGCTGATATTCCATCTGGCGACTGACGGAGCTTCTCAGCATTCCGTCGAGTTCTTCTTCAGAAGACGCACCCAGACGATCGCAGAATTCCTTATCGATCACTGGAATTCGCAGGTGCTGCACTTCGGTCACGCTGAACGCGGCAGTGACCTTTTCGCCACGCATTTCAACAACCGGAGACTGCAGCGAAATCATGATCGACGCTTCACGGCTTTCGCCCGCTTTTGCACCGGCCATGATTGCGTCGAATCCGTCCAGAACAGCGTCCTGAAAGTTCAGCTGTGGCTTCAGATCAAGATTCTGACTGCTGACTTCACGGATGACTTTGCCATCATGAGTGAAGGCAATATCACAGATGACCGAATCGCCAGATGCTGCTGCGTCGTCTGTTGTTACGCGTTCTGCATAAGACAGCAGGAACTGCTCTTTGTAAGCATCATACTCTTCCGCAGTCTGGTCACCGGACGAACGATTGATCTTGATGCCGGCGTAATCAGGCAGTTCGAAATCAGGTCTAACTTCCACTTCAAATTCGTAATGGAAATCGCCTGAATCCGGAATGTCCAGACTGTCAACATCGATCTTCGGTTCGCTGATCGGCTCGATCTGATATTCGTCAGAGAGCTGCTCAAGACTGGCCAGAAGGACCTTCTGCTTAATGTCGCCAGAAATTTCGGTTTTGAATCGTTTTTCGAGAAGAGCGCGAGGCACTTTGCCAACTCGAAAGCCAGGCACCTGGGCTTTTTCGGCGAGATCGCTTAGCGCGTCGTCGCGGATGGCAGAGATATCGGCCTCTGAAACAGTGACTGCGACATGCTTCTTGCAAGCGCCGACATCGGAAATCTTAACCTGCAGCGACATCCGAGATTCATTCTCGTCGGTACTTTCGTCAACTGCTTGTCCTGCGTCAGAACTCATTCTAATTATCCCAGAGCTGTTAACTGGCCGAGCCTCCACCGAACCAGTTTGGTTCGGGAGGCAATAAAAAAGAGCGGGTGAAGGGACTCGAACCCTCGACAATCACGTTGGCAACGTGATGCTCTACCAACTGAGCTACACCCGCAATGGTTTTAGTGTTCCACCGGAACACGAACAGACTATAACAAAACAGGCACTGGGACGGACGAATCTGACGGACACTTCATCGAAAAAAACTGGTTTCGATCTGATGCAACCAATGCTTTTCACACGAAATGCTGCCTGACAGCCAATGGAGTCACTGTTTCGAGCGGGGATTATGCTGGTTTCCCGTCTTCCGTCAACAGTTTCGTGGCCAATTACGATCGGAATCCATGGCTCTGCTTCTTCACACAAAAATTGGGCCAGCAGTGTTTCAGCTTTGGTTACACAAAACGAACGTTTTTTTGGAAAACTTTTCATTTTGTCTCCGTCCGGGAATTGAGAACATCCTTCTGCCCTCGTCTCCAGGATCGCTGCAAGAGATCGGCGACCATCACGATGCCTCGGCGAGCAGGAGTGAAGATGATAATCCACTCCAGAATCTCGCTCTTTAGGCTGGCTATGAAGTCGCTCACGCGCTGGCCACACATTTCATGGACTCTGGAATCAGTCGGCAGTCCTTCGGATGCATTGAAAGCTCCGCTGGAAAAATGGCTGGGGCCGTCGAAGAAGTGATTTCGCAGGCGTCATTGCAGTTCGACCCCAAGGTCCTTCATGAAGAACTTCATGTCTTCCCAGACTTGTTTTTTTGCAGCAGGGGTGCGGAGCAGATACGATGGGTGATATGTACACAGGACTTTGATGCCCTGGTAATCAAAGAACTGACCTCGGAGTTTTCCGACGGCTTCGGTTTTGCCCAGCAGATTCTGAGCCGCCACTGTGCCCCAGCAGATGATGTATCTGGGCTGAACAATGTGGATCTGCGCATTCAGAAATTCGCGGCAGTTGACGGCTTCCTGAGGAAGGGGATTACGATTCCCCGGAGGTCGGCAGCGGAGGATATTGCAGATGTACAGGTCTTCGCGTTTGAGCTGGCTGGCTTCAATGATTTTGTTGAGCAGCTGGCCGGCTGGGCCAACAAACGGTTCGCCTTTGGCGTCTTCTTCTGCCCCGGGAGCTTCCCCGATGAACATGATGTCCGCATTGGGATTTCCGACCCCGAAAACTGTCTGAGTGCGAGTTGTGGTCAGATCTGAGCACCGTCGGCAGTTGGCCACCATGTCTGCCAGGCCACACAGCGCCTGCGTTTTCTGTTCAGGATTGGCAAACGTCCGGTCCATGATTTCCTGAACGGCCTGCAATGGCTGCGGGCGATCAGCAGTGGCCTGCAGTTCTTTGGGCGAGATCAACCCGCTCGGCGACCGACGCGATTCAAGATCCGTTGCGGGCGAAGGAGCTGCGGATCGCTTTGAGGTACGTTCAGAAGCTGATGAATCGGCTCGAACGACATCCGGAGGTGCGGATTCTGCGACAGATGCACTGGGTTTTGGCTTCGCACTGATCCGAGCAGGCTTTTGAATTTCCACCTTCGGCAGGTGTGTTACGCCAGCACTGGTCAGGTGCTTCAGCAACTGAGCCATTGCGCGTTTGCTGTTCATGAGTAGGCCGAATGTGAAAATTTGTTACGGAGAATGAGCACGAAGTGGACGACGAAAATCTTGACGGGAATGATGCCAGATTTGGCATCGAAGGACAAATCACCGACCGAGTTGAAGGCGAGTCACTATTTTTGCCGCTGAGCAGCCCGCTACGGCAGTCGTTGCAGGTGAGCCAGCAGGAATCGTTCACCATGAAGAATTGGCTCGCCAGGCTGCGTTGACTTTTCTGATCGCGAAAACCTGGCAAGTGGGTGGCTTTGTGTGCTGTCTGTGCAAATTGAATTGAAAATGGTTTTCCTGTCCGAATGAAACGGCTTGCCGGGCTCCGGATGGGAAGTCGATACCAGTGACAACCCCCAATTGAGCGATTTCCACACCGTGTGGGCTCGGGGAATTCGAATGCAGTGAGTGTCGAACGCAGTGACTCCGGCACTGACTGCTGACAAATTGACCAGGTTCAAGGACTAACCGCATTCGGGAGGAATGTAAGGTCTGCGAATTCATGGATGAATGCGAGGGATTGGATATGGTCAGACGATCATGGAAGTCGCTCCTGGCAAGTATGGCACTCGTTGGCGGGATCGCGGCTGGAAACACCGCATTCGCAGACGGGGAAAGCTGTACAGCAGGATGCGGCGCTGCAGGATGCAGTGACTGTCAACATTGCGAGCAGATTTTTGCCGACGCTGGCCAAAAGCTGACAGATCAGCTGGCCTCAATGAGTTGCTGTGGGGACGGCTGTGCCGCCTCCGAAAGCAGCTGTTGTGCTCCGGCATCAGTCTGTGATCCATTGTCCGACGTTTGTGGCGAAGGTTGCGGAGACGGATGTAGCGAAGGCTGTGATCTCTTCGGAGAATCAGGCAGCGGAATTGAATTCGGTGGCTGGACACAGTTCGGCTACCAGGACGGTCCAGACGGTGCCTTCACCGGCAACGGTCAGTTCAATGACGTTCGTTTTGGCGCCGGGTCAAACCCACGCGGCAACGAATGGAACAAACTTAACCTCAATCAGCAGGGCTTGTATCTCAACAAGACTGCCGACGGCAGCAACGGGGTCGGCTTCGGCTTCCGCGCTGAAATGATTTACGGTGTTGATGGTAACGAAGCACAGTCCTTCGGAAATAATCCCGGCCGCTACGATTACCTGAACGGCTGGGACCACGGCACTTATGAATGGGCTCTGCCACAGTTGTACGCTGAAGTCGCAGCGGGCGATGTGTCGGTGAAGCTGGGTCACTTCTATACGCCAATCGGCTACGAAGTCATTCCTTCCGGCGGCAACTTCTTCCTCAGCCGTCAGCTGACCTTCTACAACAGCGAACCGTTTACTCATACTGGTGCTCTGGGTACCTACACTGCCGGCGACAACCTGCAGGTTCTGGGTGGCTGGACACTGGGTATGGACACTGGGTTTGACCGGTTCCAGGGCGGCAGCGCGTGGTTGGGTGGATTCATCTACACGTTGTCTGAGACTACATCTTTGACTTATATGTCAACTGTTGGAAACTTTGGTCTGCGTGGCGACGGAGCCATTAACAGCTTCATCCTGTCAAACAACTGGAGTGACAAGTGGCAGACTGTGCATCAGTTCGACATCCTTGGCACAAATGGTGCCAGCGACTTTGGATATGACTTTGGTAATGACACGGCGACAGCGGACAACTCCACCGGTCTGATCAACTACATGTTCTACACGATCAACGACAAGGTGAAGGCCGGTGCTCGTCAGGAATGGTACAAGGCTGACGGCACTTCCTATCACACCATGACCTACGGCGTGAACATCTCTCCGATGGACAGGCTGGTCATTCGTCCTGAAGTCCGTCATATGTGGGCTCCAGGCGCTGCGGGTGCCGCTGTTGGCAGCACAAATGCTGCTGGACACAACGATCTGTTCAACCAGACCGTGTTCGGCATCGACGCGATCATTACCTATTAAACCGTTCGTTGTCTGAAAACTTCTGTCTTCAGGTAGCGTTCTCAAACTGACCGCAGCGGAGCCTTGTGCTCCGCTGCGGTTTTCGTTTTGGTACAGATCAGCGTCGAAACAGGGCCGGAATCTGAATGCAGACCATTCAGCAGCTGCCACATGGAGGCACAGACTGGGGTGCGCGACAAAGAGGAATCTGGCCCAAAAAAATTTAGGTGAGTTCTATTCCGGAAGGGGAACGCATCGTTTGACCCGACTCGGAGAGGAGGCTTTCTCACGGCTGCACTTTGTGCAGCCGTCCTCCTCTCCGAGTCGGGTCAAACGAAGTCTTCCGCTGACAACAAAATCCTCCTCTGAAAAATCTCCGAATTTCCTCGAAACTGCTATTTGTCGCGCACCTCAGGCACAGACTGGGGTGCGCGACAAATAGCAGTTTTGCGGAAATCTGGATTTTTATGAGGTATTTTTTGTTCCAAAAATTCGATGACGGGCACCGCTTGACCGTACTTTCGCCCCTTGCCTGCTTGCAGACTGTCGATGTTAGTGAGCCGCAAAGCGCTAGCTGCGGGTGTGTGTCTTACAAACACAACGAAAACACCCGCGGCTAGCGCCTCGCGGCTCACGATTGTGATTAAATCAACAGTCCGCTTGCCTGGCAGGAAGCCAAGTGCAAAACTTTCCGTTCCGGTTGGACAAGCCAACCGGGGCGGCCTGGTGTTCGTTCCCGCCGGCTAATTACAAATCTGCCGCTCGTGCCAGGCAAGCTGGCACGGGGCGAGATCAAATGTTGCCTAAAAAACATTTCGACAGATTGCTATTTGTCGCGCACTCCAGGCACAGACCATTCCGTTGGACGGACTGATGCTGTCAAGCAGGCAGATAACAGGAGCAAACACAGTGTCGCTCGAAAAAGCCGAAGCTCTGGTCATTCGACAGGCGGATTTCAGCGAATCCAGCCGAGTCGTGACGTTCTTCAGCAAAGAATTCGGCAAATTTGCGGCTCTCGCGAAAGGAGCCAGGCGACTCAAGGGCCCGTTCGATGCTGCTCTTGACCTGCTTTCCGCGTGTCGCGTAGTCTTCATAAAGAAATCCTCAGGTGCTCTGAACCTTCTGACGGAAGCGCGGCTGATCGGCCGTTTTCAGCCGCAGAATTCCGAGGCCAAAGGTGGTTTAAGCAGTCTTTACGCGGGTTATTACATCGCAGAACTGCTGAACGGTCTGACCGAGGATTTTGATCCGGCCCCTGAACTTTACGATCTGGCATCAACGACACTTGCCGCGTTGTCGACGTCCGATTGTTTCCCGTCCACACTCATTATTCACTTCGAAATTTCCCTTCTTCAACAAATTGGTCTTCTTCCAAACCTGTTTGAATGTTCCATCTGCGGTGGTCCTGTGGAAATCCACGGCGGCTACGCTCACTGGGTCAGCCAGGGCGGTCTGCTTTGTCAGGCCTGTCGCCGCGAGGAGTATTCAGGTGCGTCGATTTCCGCTGGTTCGATCGAAATTCTGCGTCGCATGAGCGATGCGTCTTCTGAACTTATCAGCCGAATGAAACTCAGCCAGCAGCAGGCGGAAGAGTGCCATAAGCTGGCCGTGTCTGCCATCACCCACGCCCTCGGACGTCGTCCCTCAACACTTCGATACATTCAAATCTGATCCCTGAGAAGGCCTCGTGCGTCGCCCGGCGTTACGTTGGTTCAGGAATTTCCATGTCACTACGCAGGATGCTCGACAGCCGAAAGGATTCGGCCCATCGACGGCGGTCTTTTGATCGGTTAGGAGCCAGCATCGCTGCGCGGGTATCCGGATGTCTTGCGGGGCTGCTGCTTTTGTTGTGGCAGCCTGGATGTTCTTCGTTGTCGAGTGACGAGGATTCCGGAATGTTTGGCAAGATGGCCAACATTGGTGGTATCCGCGGGCCGCTGGAACGCTCACTGTACGGCGAGGAATCGCCGCTTGAAATGGGGCGTAAATACACGGAAGCCGAACGTCGCGAAGCCCGCTTGTGCCGCGAAGCCTATGACAAAGGCAACTACGAAGAGGCCATCAAGCTGGGCAAGAAGACGGCCAAGAAATTTAAAGAGTCCTCGCTGGGTGAAGAGGCCCAGTTCTATTTGGGGGAGTCTCACTTTGCTCTTGGTAAATATTCGGCTGCTCAGAACGACTACGCCCAGCTGTTTGAGGACTATCCGTCGACTCGGTATGTCGAGCCTGCCACGCGTCGATTGTTTGCGATTGCTCGCGTCTGGCTGGAAGTTGCTGAACCTGTGGCCCGCAACGAAATTCGCCAGGTCAGTGGTGAAAAGGTGATTGACGAAGGGCCGCCTCCAAAGCCGCCCAGGGACCCGACTCTGCGAGTACGAGTTCTTCCCAACTTCCACGATCGCACTCGCCCCATGTTTGACACTCAGGGACGTGCGCTGGAATGTCTGAAGCAAATCTGGATGAACGATCCGACAGGTCCGCTGGCGGACGATGCCTTGATGCTGACCGCGACGTACTATCAGCGTCATGACAACTATGTCGAGGCAGATCGCTACTATGAAATCCTGCGGGAAGAGTATCCCGACAGTCCGCATCTTGAAGATGCGTTTCTGCTTGGCGCCCATGTCAAGCAGATGAGCTATCAGGGACCGTACTATGAAGGTCGCGAACTGACAGGCGCTCGGAAACTCAAGGAACAGACTCTGCAGCTGTTTCCTGCCTCACATCAGCGACAGCAGTTACGCAAGGATCTTGATGAGCTTTACCTGCTGGAGGCTCAGCGGGCGTGGAGCAAGGTGGAATACTACCAGAAGAAACGCCGACCACGCGCTGTCGCCATCGCCTGTATCCAGCTGCTGTCCGAATATCCTGATACGAATTACGCTAAGGACGCTCGGGCGCTGCTGAAGACAATTGATAAGAAAGAACTTGCTGGCCTGCCTGAGGTGCCCGAGTTCATTGATTCAATGCCTGCTGCGGAACCGCAGGGTTCGCCAGGCTCTGACAGCGGCGGTTCTCCTGTGAAGTCTGTCAGCAACGGACGCGTTCTCGAACAGGGATAGTCTTTCGCTATGGGCAACTGAAGGCTCGGCAGTGTCCGGGCGGGATTTACTACAGATCATTTCGGATATCATGCTTCGTCACCTTTACCTGCTTCCGCTCGCGTTTTGCATCGCAGTCCTTCCCGGCTGCGGTTATACGCTCGGTACGCCTGTCGTTCAGGGTGTTCGGACCGTGCATGTGCCAGTCTTCAAATCAGATTCGTTCCGACGAAATCTGGATTATCTGCTGACAGAGGCCGTGCAGAAGGAGATCCGAACACGAGGCGGTTATCGTCTCGATGAAGCCGAGACAGCCGACACGATTCTGCGTGGGCGAATTGTAGAAATTCGCAAAACACCGTTGATCGAAAATCGCTTCGACGATCCGCGTGAGCTGCAACTGATGGTCGGTGCTGAAGTCACATGGGTCGATCGTCGAACCGGACAGGTCCTGCAGCAGCAGACGTTTCCAATTGGTGCGGAGCTGAGTCAGCAGGCCAGCAGCGTGAGCTTTGCACCGGAAGTGGGCCACTCACTCGCCACCGCTCAGCAGGAATCAGCCACCCGCCTTGCGTCCCGCATTGTGGATCTGCTGGAAGCGCCGTGGTAGCTGGCATCCGAAAAATCGAGGATCTTCTGAGTTGCCGGCATACCGAATGGTGATCTTCCCGATGTGTTGCTGATGTGCGCGGACATTCAGCATCAGGCCGAAGCGAGTGTTTCAGAAACGAATCTTCATACGTTGCGCGTCGCGCAGCATTTTTGACTTCACAAAGACTGGTTCCCTGCCAGATGCGATGAAGATTTAGTTTCTGCAGAATGCCGAGCCGCGTTTGTTGTCTAAGCGAACGCGAAACTAATGCGCGTCGGGGCGTTGGATCGGCAATCGTGACAGCTGAATTCCTGGCATTATGGTTGTGAGCTTTGGACCTTCGAAATCAGACAAGGCAGACGCTGACCATTCGGAGTATTCAGTGTCAAGTTTCCCTCCGACGGGGTTCGCGACTTCACCGACAACTGAGTGACCGCTCTCAAAGTGACCGCTCTCAAAAAAAAGCTCGGCCAGCAACAGGCTGCTGTCCGTGATCTGGTCGGCCGGAAGACTGACTGGCTGTTGCAGTCGTCGGTCGATAAAGACCACGGGCTGTGTTTCTGGTGGGACAACCGCCGGATTTCCTGTCTCTCCCGCGCGAAACTGGACCGACATGGATTCTGGTCGCATAGAATCGGGTCCCTGTAGACGAACGATTGCCATCTGCGGTGAGTACACACATTCAGTCGATGACAGATTAAGTTGAAGATTGCGTGGGCCATCGGCCTGCACGATTGTGTCCAGCAGACTGAATCCAAATCTCTGAGTGACGTTGACGCAGGACAAATTCCATGTCTCCGGATCACCTTTCTGAAACTCACACAGGACTCCGCTGCCTCGATTCGCGAGCAGCACATTTTCCAGCTCACACCGTCGTGGGGGATGATTGAGCGACAGGCCGTAGCCGCCTCCAGCGAAAACAGTGTCTCGCACCATCACGACGCCTTCGACTCGCGGCGGACGACGCCAGGCAATTCCTTCGAAGTTATCCGCCAGAGCAGGCGACTGAATCACACATCCGCTGATGGCCAGTGAGGCGCATTGCAGTTCCAGAAGCTGTCTCGCTGGCCTGCGTGTTTTCGGATCGCTCTCGACCGCAGCACGGTCGCTTTGCTGCATCAGACTGAGTCCTCGCAGTTCAATGGAGCGGGCTTTGAGCTGCCATTGGGAATCTGTGGCCACAAGAATTCTCGCTGTGGGCGCACCGTCACAAACAATCTGCAGGGAACCGGCAAACTGGCGTGGATCCGCAAGGTATGTTTGGCCAGGCTCGAGCCGAATCAATCCTTCCGCATTGATCGCGGGCAGAGGGATTGGTCCCTGAAGCGATCGTGGGGCGGTCGACGGTTTTTGGCCCGACTGAAGTTCGGCTGTGGTTCGTGACGCGGCCATCTGGACGAGGGAGCCGAGTCGAAGCGTTTTAGGAAGGACACCGGAACGAGCTGTCAGAAAGACGAGCATGCCCAGAACGAGCGCTGCCGCTGCTGGCCATTTCCAGGATGATCCGGGCCGAGTCGCCCGGACAGCCGAACGTGATCGGACGCGGGAAGAATGATCGGGCATGGAACGAGCGAGAGCTCGACATCCCGCCAGGCTGTTGCCCGAATGACTGCGCCATTGCTTCAGCACTTCTGCGGCACTGGTCGGCCGAAGCTCCGGAGAACGTCGTGTCAGAGACAGAATGATGCGGGACATCCATTCTGGGCAATCGGGAACCGGGCCACGAACATCGGCGATGTCATGATCCTTCTGCTTCATCAGTCGCGTGATCGGATCAGCCGTCAGGATTACCGGTCGACTGGTCAGCAATTGCCACAGCAGGCATCCGAGCGAATATAGCTCACTGCGAGCATCCGCACTCCGTCCGGTGCCCGCCTGCTCCGGAGCAATTCCCTCGCAGTCGCGCAGTGTCAGCTGGTCTGTGAGCGCAAACTGAGGCTGCAGGAGTCGCCTGACAAAGGGTGATGTCAAATGCACGCTGCCGCGAGGGCTCAGACGCACGTTTCTTGTCACGAGGTCACCGTGGAGCAGGCGGCCTGATTCCAGCCAGGCAAGCGCGGTCAGAAGTTCGCGACCAATCTCGGCAACGACCGATGCAGGCAGACGACCGCCGCGGATCAGCAGCTCTTCCGTTGACCATCCGCGAACATACGGCGAGACCAGGTACGACTGGCCAGCTGTGTCTTTGCCTGCGTCTGTCGGATTGTCCGCTGCTGCGGGGCGAATCGCAATCTCTGTGGGCAGCACCAGACTGGCCGGTGCAGAACCGCGCGAACGATCGATCGCAGTGATCAGTTCTTCCAGACGTCGTTCAAAAGTCGAATGATACGGAACGGCCGACTGTTCGAGTAAGCGAAGAACAGAGATCGATCGCCGGGATGTTTCGTGGGCGATAAATGTGAATCGCCCGGCAGACTGTTGCAGATGAAAACGTCCCACCACCAGTTCGTTGGTCTTGTCCGCCTGAATGCAGTCGGCCTGCCATGGTGTAAGGAATCGCTGCTGAACGAGCGCATCCAGCCAGACGGAATCGAAATCGGGCAGGTCGTGAGAAAGTTTCCGGACAAACGGCTCACAATGGTCAAGCTCACCGCGCGTGCACAACCCTGTGGAGGTGAGTAAGAGAATCAGACGTTCAGAAGGAGATCGCATCCATGCCTGCCCCGAGTGTGAAAGACAGCACGAAACCGCCCCTTTTGATGGCCTGCGGTATGTCTTTCCCGCGGAATTATCCCCGAAAACGACCGATTACCACAAGACCGGGTTTTCAGCGGGAGAAGCCTGAATTCCGGCCAATCAGGCATCCCGGCTAATCAGGTATCCCTGCCAATCAGGCATCAAGGACAGAAACACTCCCCTCAGCAGACCTTCGATTTTTCGGTGCACTCCAGAAAGATTTATGGAAACGTGCTCTTCCCAATCAGAAATCTCGCAGCTAATGTAAGAATGTCACGTTCCGGAGGGAGGATGCCCGCAACACGAGTGTTGCACTATCGACTTCCATGCAGGAGACGCACTATGCCCCCATTGACGTCTCTCGAAGGTTTCGTCAAACGCTGTTTTCCGGCTGCCAATCGTAGTCGCCGCCGAAAGATGGCTAGATGTCGATCCTTCAATCGTTGTTTGATGAAGGGTTGATTTAAATTTTGGCACCGCAAATCACCCAGAGTGAGGTGTCAAGATCAGTGTCTCATATCGTGAGAGGTT
>Ga0209491_10000670_pt1 | contig 69081 bp, 81 predicted proteins | sample BON02_FD_187213 | JGI IMG/M metagenome (GOLD analysis project Ga0209491, IMG submission 187213) | Freshwater microbial communities from Lake Bonney liftoff mats and glacier meltwater in Antarctica - BON-02 (SPAdes) (version 2) | ecosystem: Environmental > Aquatic > Freshwater > Ice > Glacier... | reverse complement strand
GGGCGGATCATAGGCATAGCTGAATCGTTTCAAACCCAGGCGTCAAGACACCAATTTCGGCTTCCGCAGGAGTCGGAGTATAACTTAGCGAAATCGAAATCCGAATACACAAATCTGCAATCTATCGATGACAAAACGATCTGTGGTGAAGCAAATGAAGCATGATGAAATCGATGGTGCCGGGTTGCGCTATTCCCCTTGTCACTATGGGCTATCCCGCATTTTCTTTCACGGGCCCAAACGCTGGCTGGATACGCCCTATATCGCCTTCATCGGCGGGACAGAGGCGTTTGGGATATTTATAGACCGACCTTTGGCGGGTCTTGTTAAACGGGAGATTGGTCAGACCCGCGTGAATTTTGGCTGTGTGAACGGCGGCGTCGATGCCTTTGTGAACGATCCCACTATCCTGGCGATCTGTCACGAGACACAGGGTCACTGTCGTGCAGCTTATGGGGGCTAACTACCTGTCGAAACGCTTTTATTCTGTGTATACTCGGCCCAAAGACCGTTTCTTGCGCACGCCGACCGTGATGCTGGCGTTATTCTCTGACGTCTACTTCGCTGTTTTCACTTTCACCCGACACATGCTGACCAGTTAGTGGTCTCCCAAAAAGTTCGATATCGTCGTGTCAGAGCTGAGGTAAGGCTTGGGTCCCGCGCATGCGGAACATGCCGAACCAGATCGGCCCGCGCACTGTGCTGCTGTGGTTTTCCAAGGAGCCTTTGTCCGATGCGCTTTGGAATTAGTGGCCGGTGAAGCTGGCGGCCGACCTGCTGTTCATCACGGCAGCATGATTGATCAATTGCGTCCGTAGGTCATGGATGTGGCTGAGGCGCAGCCAAGTCACGTTGCGCTGTCGATGTGCACCAAAAGAATGTACTATTCCCCTGCGCAGGCCAAGGCCGCGTCCGAAATGCTGTGCATTGGTTGCCATCAAGAAGATGCGGCGCAACTGGCTCCAGCCCTGAAGCAAATTCCGCAACAGGCCGCATGAAATACAAGAAAGGGCGCGCCGCCATTGCACGCCCTCTTCCGTTATAAGTAGCTGCGCTTACAGCTTTTCGGTCAGCTCTGGCACTGCATCGAACAGGTCGGCGACAAGTCCGTAATCCGCTACCTGAAAGATCGGTGCCTCTTGGTCCTTGTTGATTGCGACGATGATCTTGCTGTCCTTCATGCCAGCGAGGTGCTGGATCGCGCCAGAAATGCCGACCGCGACATAAAGATCTGGTGCCACGACCTTACCGGTCTGACCGACCTGCCAGTCGTTGGGGGCGTAACCAGAGTCGACGGCAGCGCGTGAGGCACCGACAGCGGCACCCAGTTTGTCTGCCAGCTTTTCGATCATGGCAAAGTCCTCTGCGGACCCGACGCCGCGTCCGCCTGATACGACGATCTCGGCCGACGTAAGTTCTGGCCGGTCAGAGGCCGCGACCTTGTCTTCGATCCATTCTGACAGGTTCGAATTACCCGCGGCGTCGATCGTTTCCACTGATGCGGATCCACCCATGCCAGCGGCATCAAAGCCTGCTGTCCGAACGGTCAGCACCTTGGTGGCGTCAGAGGATTTGACCGTTTGAATCGCGTTTCCGGCATAAATCGGACGTTCAAATGTTTCCGCGTCTATGACGGCGGTCACTTCCGAGATGATCTGGCAATCCAACAGTGCGGCAACGCGGGGCATGACGTTCTTTGCGTCCGTTGTGCCGGGGGCAGCGATATGTGTGTAATCAACGGCCAGCTTGACGATCAGGTCTGCCGTTGGCTCTGCTAGGCGATGACCCAGCGCGGGATCTTCAGCGCAAAGCACTTTGGCCACGCCGTCGATTTTGGCAGCCTCGGCCGCAGCGGCAGAGGCTGACGCACCGGCGCACAGCACGGTGACGTCGCCCAGTGATTTAACTGCGGCGACAGCCTTTCCGGTCGCATCTGCGTTCAGCGCACCGTCAGTGACTTCACCAATCAGAAGAACAGCCATTACACAGCCCCCGCTTCTTTAAGTTTCGCGACAAGTTCGTCGACGGATTTCACGATGATACCGGCTGCACGCGTTGCCGGTTCGGTTGTCTTGATCACAGTCAGGCGCGGGCTTGCGTCGACGCCGTAATCGGCGGGCGTCTTTTCATCCAGCGGCTTTTTCTTGGCCTTCATGATGTTCGGAAGCGACGCGTAACGGGGCTCGTTCAAACGCAGGTCAACGGTCACAATTGTCGGCATCTTGACCTTGATGGTCTGCAGGCCGCCGTCAACTTCGCGCGTCACAGTCGCATGATCTCCGTCGATACCAACTTCTGACGCAAAGGTCGCTTGGCTCCAGCCTAGCAGGGCTGCAAGCATTTGGCCGGTGGCATTCATGTCATTGTCGATCGCCTGCTTGCCGCAGATCACGAGGCCTGGCTGCTCTTCGTCGACGATTGCTTTCAGGATCTTGGCGACAGCCAGCGGTTCGATATCCGTGTGCACATCGTCAGCGGCCACGACCAAAATCGCCCGGTCGGCCCCCATGGCGAGTGCGGTGCGCAGGGTTTCCTGCGCTTGCTTGACGCCGATCGAGACTGCGATGACTTCTTCGACTTTGCCCGCTTCACGCAAGCGGATAGCCTCTTCGACGGCGATTTCGTCGAAGGGGTTCATCGACATCTTTACGTTAGCCAGATCGACACCGGAACCGTCCGCCTTGACGCGGACCTTCACGTTATAGTCGATCACGCGTTTGATCGGCACCAATACCTTCATCGCGTATCACTCCCATGGTTTTTCAAATCTTGCCTTTTGAGATAGCAACCGCGCCTGAAAGGCAACAGGGCAAAATGGCTGTGACGCAGAGTCCTTAGGTGGACATCAACCTGTTACCGCTAACCTGCGGGGGGGCTAGCGGTTCGCCCCCGGCACCCAAAGCACGTCCGCGCGGCCATCATCATTGGCAATACGGCTGGCTTGGAAAAACCAGTCGGATAGGCGGTTGAGGTATTTCAGCGCGGCAGGGTTCACATCGTTCTGCGCCGCAAGTGCGACGCACAGGCGCTCTGCGCGGCGCGAGACAGTGCGGCATAGGTGCAGATACGCGGCCAGCGGCGATCCGCCCGGCAGGACAAAGCTGCGCAACGGCTCTACCGCTTGCGTCATTGCATCGATCTGCGATTCGAGGCGGTCCACTTGCGCATCGGTCATGCGCAGAGGCGGGTATTTCGCGCTGGTATCGGCCGCCATGTCGGGGCGGCACAGGTCAGCTCCCAAATCGAACAAATCGTTCTGTATCATGGCAAGTTGCGCATCCATGTCTCCGTCCGCATGCAGGCGCGCTAAACCGACGACGGCATTTGTTTCGTCCACAGTGCCGTAGGTATTAACCCGGTCATCGTATTTCTTGACCCGGTTGCCATTCCCCAGCGCGGTTTCACCCGCATCGCCGGTGCGCGTATAAATTTTGTTCAGAACTACCATGATTCAGGATCCTCGGAAATAAACGAATAAAAGGATTAGGGCGATCGCAACGGCCTGAAGCCCGACACGCCAGCGCATGATCTTGTTCGCGTTCTTGCGATTGTATTCGCCGCCTTTGCCAAAGCTGCCGATGCCCAGAATCAGGACGGCCAGAACTGCGAGGCAGGCGATGGCGACCAGAATGAAAAGTGGATCGTTGGCCATGGTTCCCCCAGTGTTATACTGTTTGCCGACATAGCATTGGGCGGCCCGAAGGCCAGACCGGTCAGTTGCGTGAAATCAGCGCATCCTGCGCCCAAGTCGGTAGAAGCCGACGCATGATGGCTGCTAGATAGGTCGGGACAGTGATGAAATATCGCGCCTTTGGCTTTGGGTGTTCAAGTGCTTGGCGCAGTTTCGCGGTTACGGCGCTGGCAGGCAGCTGGAATTTGTCCTCGCTTTCCTCGTAAAGGCGCTTGGTCAATTCGGGATATTGCGCGGCGCGGGCAGAGGTTTCCGGTGTGAACCAGCGTTCAAAGTGCGGAATTGCGTTCTCTCGAATGCGCGAAGCGATCGGGCCGGGTTCGAGCAGGATCACCTTGATTGACGTATCGCGCATTTCGAGTCGCAGCACATCGGTCAAGCCTTCGAGCGCGAATTTTGTGGCAACGTAAGCCCCGCGCCATTTATAGCCGACCAGCCCAAGGACAGACGAACAGTTCACGATTCGCCCGTGTCCTTGCGCGCGCATGACCGGAATGACCCGGCAGGTCAGGTCGTGCACACCAAAGAGGTTGGTTTGGAAAATCGCTTCTAGCCCGCCGCGGGGCAAATCCTCGACAGCGCCGGGGCAGGCAAAGGCCCCGTTGTTGTAAAGCGCATCAAGGGTGCCGCCGGTTGCGGTCAGCACCTCTGCCAGCCCGGCGGCGATGCTGTCTGTGTCGGCATAGTCAATCTGCGGGCTGTCGAAGTCTTCGGCGCGTAGGCGGTCGCAATCGGCCGTCTGCCGGCAGGACGCGAAAACGCGCCATCCCGCATCCCTAAGGCCATGGGCCGCGTCATAACCGATGCCGGAAGAGCATCCCGTGATCAAAATTGTGCGCTGTATCATGCGGCTTGTGTGGTCTGCGCCGGGCGGGCGCGCAAGCGCTTTAGCCGTTGGTCAGCAGTCGTTCGGCCATCCAGCCCATCTGGCCCGTGGCCACTACGCGCACCCGGACCCAGCCGTTGCCGTCGCTTTCCACCACTTCGGTTTGTGTGCCCTGCGGCAGTGTATCCAACACGTCATAGCTGGTGTCGGGGCCTGCGCGCATATTGACGGCGCGTGCCGCGACGTCTCGCAGGGTGGACAGATCGGCACTGCCGACGGCGGCGGGTGCGGGTGCCGAGAGGGATGTAAATGTGGGTGCAATGCCTGTCACGCGGGAGCTCGATCCCTCGAATGTGGGATCGGTCTGAATGGCGGCTGTCATTGGCTCTGCCGCTGCGGGGGGCTGCGTCGCAGTTGGCGCAGGGGTGGGGGCGGTAGCAGGAATAATTGCAACCGCGGGGCGCGTGACTTCGGTCAGCTGCGTCGTCTGTGTGCCGGTTGCATTTGGTTGAGGCGCATCGATGACAGCAATGCGCGTTTCGGGCACAAAGGATGCCCCGCCCGACATAACATAAAACGCCCACGCCATAATGGCGAAGGTTCCGACGATGAATTTGCCCAAAACAAAACCCCCAAAATAGATCGATAAAGTTTGGCAGCTCCATGAATAACGCCATAACGTGATTTTTGGTTCCCTTCCCAGGAGATTTCGATCGGTTTGGCCCCACTGTTGTCTTTACGCCAAACCGACGCTTCGCTAAGTCTGCCGGCCATGAGCGATGCATTCGACGACACCCCAAATCCGAACGACGTTACTGAAACCCTCCGCCATGCGATTGGCGAACGGTATCTGACATATGCGTTGTCCACGATCATGAACCGTGCGCTGCCCGATGCGCGCGACGGGCTAAAGCCTGTGCATCGCCGAATCCTTTACGCCATGAGGGAGCTGCGGCTGGCCTCTAACGGTGGTTTCCGCAAGTCTGCCAAGATTTCCGGCGACGTGATGGGTAACTATCACCCACACGGCGACGCCGCGATCTATGATGCGATGGCCCGCCTCGCGCAGGATTTTAACGTACGCTATCCGCTGGTTGACGGTCAGGGTAACTTTGGCAACATCGACGGCGATAACCCTGCCGCCGCCCGATATACCGAAGCGCGGATGACCGCCGCCGCAGAGGCGCTGATGGAAGGACTGGCTGAAAACGCCGTCGATTTCCGTCCTAACTATGACGGCACGCTGGAAGAGCCCGTCGTCTTCCCTGCCGCCTTTCCGAACCTGCTTGCCAACGGCTCGTCAGGAATCGCCGTCGGAATGGCGACAAACATACCGCCTCATAACCTGCACGAGCTGATTGATGCCTGCCTGCATTTGATCAAATCGCCGAACGCTGGTGATGATACCTTGATGCAGTTCATCCCTGGCCCGGACTTTCCGACCGGCGGTGTCATTGTTGAAAAGCCGCAGGCGATTGCCGACGCTTACCGCACGGGTCGTGGCAGCATTCGTCTGCGTGCCCGGTACGAGGTCGAGGATCTGGGCCGCGGCCAATGGCAGATTGTCGTGACCGAGATTCCCTATCAGGTCCCGAAATCCCGCTTGATCGAAAAGCTGGCCGAGATCGTGCAGACCAAAAAGGTCCCGCTTCTTGCCGACGTGCGCGATGAATCCGCCGATGACGTGCGAATCGTGCTGGAACCGCGGGCTAAGACGGTCGATCCGGACATGCTGATGGGCATGCTGTTTCGGAACTCTGATCTGGAAATCCGCTTTAGCCTGAACATGAACGTGCTGATCGACGGGCTGGTGCCCAAGGTCTGCAGCGTCAAAGAAGTGCTACGCGCTTTCCTTGATCATCGCCGCGACGTGCTGCTGCGTCGTTCGCAATATCGACTGGAAAAGATCGACCACCGGCTGGAAGTGCTGGAAGGCTTTATCATAGCCTTTCTGAATCTTGACCGGGTCATCGACATCATCCGTTATGACGACGACCCGAAACAGGCGCTGATGATCGAGGACTGGTCTCTGGCCCATGTCCGCGCGATCAACGAAAAGGACTATGTTTCGCCAGTCACGGCTGGGGCGGACCCGGAAATCAGCCTGTCCGAAGTGCAGGTTGAGGCGATTCTGAACATGCGCCTGCGGTCCTTGCGGCGGCTGGAAGAGATGGAGCTGATCGCCGAGCGCGATGCGCTGATGGAAGAGCGCGCTGGGCTTGAAGATCTGATGGAGGACGAAGGCCTGCAGTGGAAGCGCATTGCAGAGCAGCTGCGCGAGACCCGCAAGCAGTTCGGTAAGGACAGCAAGGGCGGTGCGCGCCGCACGACTTTCGCCGAGGCTGGAGAAATAGCCGACGTCCCGCTGGAAGCGATGATCGCAAAAGAACCGATCACCGTCGTTTGCTCTCAGATGGGCTGGATTCGCGCGATGACCGGCCATGTGCCGTTGGACCGCGAGCTTAAATTCAAGGACGGCGACGCCCCGCGCTTTGCTTTCCATGCGGAGACGACTGACAAGTTGCTGGTCTTCGGATCCAACGGTCGATTTTATACCGTTCAAGCCAGCACGTTGCCTGGCGGGCGCGGTATGGGAGAGCCGTTGCGCCTGATGGTCGATCTGCCGAACGAGGCGCAGATCATCGATATCCTGATCCACCGCCAGGGCGACAAGCTGCTTGTTGCATCCAGCGAGGGTGACGGTTTCGTTGTGCCAGAAGACGACGTCATCGCGCAGACCCGTGCAGGCAAGCAGGTGCTGAACGTCAAGGATGGCGTCGCCAAGGTGGTGCGTCGCGTGTCCGGCGATCACGTCGCAGTTGTCAGCGAAAATGGCCGCTTTCTTGTCTTCGCCTTGGAAGAGCTGCCCGAAATGGGTCGCGGCAAAGGTGTTCGCCTGCAGAAATACAAAAAGGTCTTTGGCCGTCAGGGCACGCTGGAGCTGGACGGCGGGCTTGGCGATATCACGACATTTGTCTGGGCTGACGGCCTGTCCTGGACGATGGGCGGCGGCAAGACACGGACAGAGGCTGACCTCTCTGAATGGAAGGCCGCGCGCGGCGGTGTTGGCAAACGGGCACCCCACGGCTTCCCAAAATCCAACCGTTTCGAATAGGGCTGGCTGGGCGGTTGTTGGCCTGCCCTCCCGTCCAAACCTGATCCCAATCGGACATTCCACGCGTAACGTCCCGGTAAAAAGACCGGGGCGTTTGCGCCCGCGTCGCGGTACAACGTGGGTTGATTTCCCCCCTGATCCGCAATACATCGCCCGCGATGCTTCAAGCGGGGTCAGGACGGCCCTGCATTTATTAAGGGGGCCGATCATGGCTAAGGCAAAGTTCGAACGCAACAAACCGCACGTAAACATCGGGACCATCGGTCACGTTGACCACGGCAAGACGACGCTGACGGCGGCGATCACGAAGTACTTCGGTGAATTCAAAGCCTACGACCAGATCGACGGTGCCCCCGAAGAGAAAGCCCGTGGCATCACCATCTCGACCGCACACGTCGAGTATGAGTCCGAGGCACGTCACTACGCCCACGTCGACTGCCCCGGCCACGCCGACTACGTCAAGAACATGATCACCGGTGCTGCCCAGATGGACGGCGCGATTCTGGTTGTGAACGCAGCTGACGGCCCGATGCCGCAGACGCGCGAGCACATCCTGCTGGGCCGTCAGGTGGGTATCCCCTACATGGTCGTCTACATGAACAAGGTCGACCAGGTTGACGACGAAGAGCTTCTGGAACTCGTCGAGATGGAAATCCGCGAGCTCCTGTCCAAGTACGACTACCCCGGCGACGATATCCCGATCATCCGTGGTTCCGCTCTTCACGCCATGAACGGCACCCGTCCTGAAATCGGCGAAGAGTCGATCAAGCAGCTGATCGCCGCTGTGGACGAGTACATCCCGACGCCCGCACGCGCCGTGGACAAGCCATTCCTGCTGCCGATCGAGGACGTGTTCTCGATCTCTGGTCGTGGCACGGTTGTGACCGGTCGTATCGAGCGCGGCGTGATTAACGTCGGCGACAGCATCGAGATCGTGGGTCTGAAGGACACCAAGACGACGACCTGTACCGGTGTCGAGATGTTCCGCAAGCTGCTGGACTCCGGTCAGGCTGGCGACAACGTGGGTATCCTGCTGCGCGGTATCGATCGTGAAGGCGTGGAACGTGGTCAGGTTCTGTGCAAGCCTAAGTCGGTTGCACCGCACACCAAGTTCGAGGCTGAGGCCTATATCCTGAACAAGGAAGAAGGCGGTCGTCACACACCGTTCTTCGCGAACTACCGCCCGCAGTTCTACTTCCGTACGACGGACGTGACCGGCACCGTGATCCTGCCCGAGGGCACGGAAATGGTTATGCCCGGTGACAACCTGAAGTTCGAAGTCGAGCTGATTGCACCGATCGCTATGGAAGACGGTCTGCGCTTCGCCATCCGCGAAGGCGGCCGTACCGTCGGTGCTGGCGTTGTGTCGAAGATCCTGGCGTAAAAAATCGTTAGGCCTGCAACGGTTAGACATCAGAAAGGCCACCCTTCGGGGTGGCCTTTTTTAATCCCGCACCCGGTCCACAAGAAAGGCCACCTCGAAGGGTGGCCCGATGCCCTACAATTTATCCATTATTAAGCAATTGCGGCCTTGTTTACGCCGCCCTGCATTGCGATCGCCGTCATGTGACGGTCGCCGTCATAAGTCTGATCCAGGCACTTTTCCAAAACCGCAGCGTCGCCGTCCAGTCCGAGGCGGTTCGCAAAGGCAACCAGCGTGCCGTATCCGGCTAGCGCATAGTGCACCATGTGCTGATACTGCGGAATGATCGCAGCATCACGCACGTCAGCGTCGGCGATATCGTCTGACAGACCATGCGCGCGGGCTTCTTGCACCAGACCTTCCATGCCTTTGCAGTGTTCGGCATTGGGCGAGATGCCGTGGTCGGCGCAAAGCCGTTCCAGCGCGGCGATCCCGTCGCTGATGCCATTGCCGCCCGCAATCAGGGCTTCGCTTAGCTCTTTATCTGTGGCGGCGCGGCCAAGCTCTGTCACGACGGGCAGCGATTGCGTGTTTGCGCTCCACAGGTCCTGCAGTTGATCAAGATAGATGTCTTTCAGTGTTGTCATCGCCATGATGTCTTCTCCTTTTTAACGTGCCTGCAGGGGGAACGGGCAGGGCAGGGGGAATGTTCCATGACGGATCAGGGTCTCCTCCTTTAGATTTCCTGCGGGATTCGCGTGCAAGGCCCTCAAGGCCTCTTGATCCCGTTCCCGGTTCGGGCTACTCGGTGACCTGCCTTAGGGGTATAGCTCAGTTGGTAGAGCGACGGTCTCCAAAACCGTAGGCCCACGGTTCGAGCCCGTGTGCCCCTGCCAGTCCTTCGCCGTCTTGCCCGTCCGGAGGCGATTGACGCGATGACTTACTGTCTTGGGTAGTCCGACCTTTGTCTTGCACCTAGGTGAACACAAGATGGCGATGACGCATCTGCAGCATTGCCTGATCGCCCGGCGCATTGTTCTGTGGCAGCAGGGCATCCGCATGATGATGCCGCCGCATTTGCGCGGCGAAGGCCACAGCCTTGAGGCCCGTTTCGATCTGCCGATTAATAGCGAGATAACAAGCCACGCGCCCGACCGGGCGCAGGTGGGCGCGCAGTTCATCGGTCAGGCGCAGCGCCTTGTCGTGACCGAGAAAAGCTTTGCCGGCGTCCTGCAGACCCGCAAGGGACGCGTGCGACTGCCGGTTTACCCCCGCGCACGTTAGCAACTGGCGATACTGATCCCGCTGCTGTCGCCCGACCGGGGTGTTGATGTGTGCTTTGCGATCCGCGATCCTGCCAGGTTACTGAGTTCTGCCTTTGGGCAGGTGATGATGGGCGGTGATGTCGTTACGCCGGAAGTCTTTAAGTCGGAAAGCTCGCTTGGTGCGGTGAATTGGGTTTATGTCATTACCCGGCTGCGCGCAAAGCCGGGCGTGAACCAGCTAACAGTCTGGCGGTGCGAGGATTATACGGCCATGTTCCCGCAAATTTGTGATCCGTTGCTGGGGTCCTGCGATGTAGCCGTTACGCCTTTGCCGGATGCAGCGAGCTGTGGCATGTCCTGCATGGCGGTCGCGCGCACTCTGGAGGCTGCGGCGCAAGGCACCCTGGCCCCGGCTGCTGTGCGGCAAGCTTGGCCCGTTGATCCGGGTAACCCGCCCTACAATGCGTTCACGCCAGGCGAGGCCGATCTTTCGCAAGAATTCTAAGGTGTTCAGGTGGTCGAAATCTCGGCGATGGAGGGTGTCGATCTGCTGCACCCTTGAGGGTAAGATGGCAGGGTTGAAATGCCTAGCTAAACCCCGTATCTGCGCACAGACAAACGAAGGACGATGTCATGGCCACGAATCCCGTCAAGTTCATCAACGAGACCCGCGCTGAAATCGCAAAGGTTGTGTGGCCGACCCGCCGCGAGGTCGTTTTGACCACGGTGATGGTATTCATCATGGCGGCGCTGATGGCGACATTCTTCAGTATCGTCGATCTGGTAATCCGCCAGGGCCTGCAATTCGTGCTGACCTACTTCGGCAGCTGACTCCACAACACTGGTGACAAACTGCCTGTGCCCTCTTGAATTCAGGCGGCGTCGGCGGTAGTAGCCCACAACTTACCCGGATGGCGTGCGGCGAATCGTGTTGCACGCCAAAATTTATTGTCCGGACAGGCGGCGTAAGCGGCTGAAAGAATTGGAATTTATGCGGCTCAGCCTTTGTGCGCTGACCGTAGTTGCGAGGTGCGAGGAACATGGCGAAACGTTGGTATTCGGTTAGCGTTCTGTCTAACTTCGAAAAAAAGATCGCAGAGACCATCCGTCAGAAGGTAGCAGAGCAGGGCATCGAGGACCAAATCGACGAAGTTCTGGTCCCGACCGAAGAAGTGATCGAGATCCGCCGGAACAAGAAGGTGACCACTGAGCGTCGCTTTATGCCTGGCTACGTCTTGGTTCACATGGAGCTGTCGGACGAAGGCTACCACCTGATAAACTCTATCAATCGCGTAACTGGTTTTCTGGGCCCGCAGGGTCGCCCAAGCCCGATGCGTGATGCTGAGGTACAGGCCATCCTTGGCCGTGTGCAGGAGGGTGAAGACAGCCCGCGCACGCTGATCCACTTCGAGATCGGCGAGAAGGTCAAGGTTAACGACGGTCCATTCGAGGACTTCGATGGCATGGTCGAGGAAGTTGATGAAGATAACCAGCGCCTAAAGGTGTCGGTGTCTATTTTTGGTCGGGCTACCCCGGTCGAGCTGGAATTCACGCAAGTCTCTAAGCAGGGCTAACGTGTTTCGGACGTGGGAGCGGTAACGCGAACCACGGCAAATTGGCCCCGTTGCGGGCCGTTGTAGGGCAGGTCTGACCTGCCGCTGAATGAAGGAGAGGCCTCATGGCCAAGAAAGTAATAGGAACGCTGAAGTTGCAGGTTCCGGCCGGTAACGCCAAGCCTAGCCCGCCCGTAGGTCCGGCTCTGGGTCAGCGCGGCATTAACATCATGGAGTTCTGCAAGGCGTTCAACGCCAAGACTGCAGACATGGAAAAAGACGCGCCTTGCCCGACCGTGATTACGTATTACGCCGACAAGTCGTTCTCGATGGAAATTAAGACGCCACCCGCGTCCTATTACATCAAGAAAGCCGCCAAGCTGTCTTCTGGCTCCAAGCTGCCGGGCCGCACCGCTGCTGGTTCGATCTCTGGTAAGCAGGTGCGTGAAATCGCCGAAGCGAAGATGAAAGATCTGAATGCGACGTCCATCGAGGGCGCCATGCTGATCATCGCGGGCTCTGCCCGGTCCATGGGCATCGAGGTGAAGTAATGGCAAAGTTTGGTAAGCGCACAACCGCTGCGCGCGCAGCATTCGAAGGCAAGAACAACGTCAAGGTCACCGAGGCCGTGTCGCTGGTAAAAGGGTCCGCAACGGCCAAGTTCGACGAGACGATTGAAATCGCAATGGTTCTGGGCGTCGACCCGCGCCACGCTGATCAGATGGTCCGCGGCACGGTCACGCTGCCCCATGGCACCGGCAAGACCGTTCGCGTCGCTGTTTTCGCACGCGGCGACAAGGCTGACGAAGCCAAAGCTGCTGGTGCCGACATCGTTGGTGCAGAAGACCTGATGGAATCCATCCAGGGCGGCAAGATCGACTTTGATTGGTGCATCGCAACCCCCGATATGATGGGTATTGTTGGTCGTCTGGGCAAGATCTTGGGCCCGCGTAACCTGATGCCGAACCCGCGCGTCGGTACCGTGACGCCTGACGTCGCGACCGCTGTTAAGGACGCGAAAGGCGGCCAGGTTCAGTTCCGTGCAGAGAAGGCTGGCGTAGTCCATGCCGGTATCGGCAAAGCATCTTTCAGCCAAGAACAGCTGGAAGAAAATGTCAAAGCATTCGTCGATGCCGTTCAAAAAGCGCGTCCGGCTGGCGCAAAAGGCACATACATGAAGAAGGTCAACCTGACCTCGACCATGGGCCCAGGCGTTTCTGTCGATATCGCATCCGCGACTGGCAACTAATAGAATTTGGCGCAGCCTTTCGGGGGTGCGCCAACTCGCAGTGGCAGACGATCGCCGCTGTGCTGTCCGAGACGGAGGGTACAGGCATCTGCCTGTCATAATTCCTTCCTGAGATGGGAAACGAGAACAAGATTTCCGGGGTTTAGACCTCGGGCGATATTGGCCTCGGGACCCTGAAACGGACCCGAACGCTCCCTGAATTTCGGGGGCAAAATTGAGCCGGGGGGAAACCCCCAAACTTGGAGTAAAACTGTGGATAGAGCGCAAAAAGAGAAACTGGTCGAAGAACTCGGCCATATCTTTGAAAGCTCTGGCGTCGTAGTGGTTGCCCACTACGAGGGTATGACAGTTGCCGAAATGCAGGATCTGCGCGCTTCTATGCGTGAAGCAGGCGGTTCCGTGCGCGTTGCCAAGAACAAGCTCGCCAAGATCGCCCTTGAAGGTAAACCCAGCGCTTCTATTGCTGAATACCTGACGGGCATGACGGTCCTCGCCTATTCCGAAGACCCTGTCGCTGCGGCGAAAGTGGTTGATGCATATGCTAAGAAGAACGAAAAGCTCGTTATTCTTGGTGGTGCAATGGGCGAGACTGCTCTGGATCCAGATGGTGTGAAAGCCGTTGCCGGGATGCCAAGCCGTGAGGAGCTTATCAGTTCCATCGTGGGTTGCATCGCAGCACCTGCTGCAAACATCGCCGGGGCCATTGGTGCGCCTGCTTCGAACATCGCGAGCATTCTTTCGACCATCGAAGAGAACGCTGCATAAAGCAAATCGACTGCCTTGGGGCTTTAAAGCCCTGACGTTGGAACACAATCAAGCAAACGGAAAGCATATAAAATGGCTGATCTGAAAAAACTGGCTGAAGAGATCGTCGGACTGACACTTCTCGAAGCACAAGAACTAAAAACCATCCTGAAGGATGAGTATGGCATCGAGCCCGCCGCTGGCGGCGCTGTGATGATGGCTGGCCCGGCTGCTGCTGGCGAAGCTGCTGAAGAAAAGACCGAGTTTGACGTCGTCCTGAAGGACGCCGGCGCTCAGAAGATCAACGTGATCAAAGAAGTGCGCGCCATCACCGGCCTGGGCCTGAAAGAAGCCAAAGATCTGGTCGAAGCTGGCGGCAAGGTCAAAGAAGGCGCTTCCAAAGCAGAAGCCGACGAGATCAAAGCAAAGCTGGAAGCAGCTGGTGCCACGGTCGAACTGGCCTGAGTCAAACGCGGGCCAAATCTTCTATGAAGATTTGGAGTGCCGATTTTTCGTTGAAAAATCGGCTTCACCCGCACAGTAAGACATGGCTGGATCTGCCCCGTGCAGGTCCAGCCGCACCTGTCTTAAAAGGTGGCTGGTCGTTCAGCCCCCCTTTTGGGTAGGTGGCTCCGTCGGGAGGCCTTTGGTGGGACAAAGGTCACGTATGGACGGCACGCCCCCAGTCATAAGCAAAGCACTTTGCAGCCCGGGCAAGGTGAAATGCGACAGACAGATATAAGGTGACATTACATATGGCTTCTTCTTTCCTTGGCCAGAAACGCCTGCGCAAGTACTACGGAAAAATTCGTGAAGTCCTGGAGATGCCGAACCTGATCGAGGTTCAGAAATCGTCCTACGACCTGTTCCTGCGCTCGGGCGACAGCCCTGTGCCGCTGGACGGCGAAGGCATCATGGGTGTGTTCCAGTCGGTATTCCCGATCAAGGACTTCAATGAGACTGCCGTTCTGGAATTCGTGAAATACGCTCTTGAAAAGCCCAAGTACGACGTCGAAGAGTGCCAGCAGCGCGACATGACCTACAGCGCACCGCTCAAGGTTACCCTGCGCCTGATCGTTTTTGATGTAGACGAAGATACCGGTGCCAAGTCCGTCAAGGACATCAAAGAACAAGACGTCTTCATGGGCGACATGCCTCTGATGACACATAACGGTACGTTCATCGTCAACGGCACTGAGCGTGTGATCGTGTCCCAGATGCACCGTTCCCCAGGCGTGTTCTTTGACCACGACAAAGGCAAGACGCACAGCTCGGGCAAGTTGCTGTTCGCATGCCGTATCATTCCCTACCGCGGCTCTTGGCTCGATTTCGAATTCGACGCCAAGGACCTTGTGTTCTGCCGGATTGACCGTCGCCGCAAGTTGCCGGTCACGACCCTACTATATTCGCTTGGTCTCGACCAGGAATCCATTATGGATGCCTATTACAATACGGTCGAATTCAAACTGGACGTCAAGTCAAACGCTTGGACGACCAAGTTCTTCCCCGAGCGCGTGCGCGGCACACGTCCGACCTATGACCTGATCGACGCCGCCACCGGCGAAGTGATCGCCAAGGCTGGCGAAAAAGTGACTCCGCGGTCCGTGAAAAAGCTGATCGACGAAGGCAATGTGACCGAACTACTGGTTCCCTACGATCACATCGTCGGCAAGTTCGTGGCGCGTGACATCATCGACGAAGACACTGGCGCGATCTTTGTCGAGGCAGGCGACGAGCTGACCGTCGAGATGGACAAATCCGGCGACGTTATCGGCGGTACCCTGAAGGAACTGGTCGAAGCAGGCGTCACCACCATCCCTGTGCTGGACATCGATAACATCAACGTGGGCGCATACATGCGAAACACGATGGCGGCCGACAAGAACATGAACCGTGAAACTGCGCTCATGGACATCTACCGCGTTATGCGTCCGGGCGAGCCGCCCACCGTTGATGCGGCCTCGGCCCTGTTTGACACTCTGTTCTTTGATGCCGATCGTTACGACCTGTCCGCAGTGGGCCGCGTTAAGATGAACATGCGTCTGGACCTAGATGCCGAAGACACGCAGCGCACGCTACGCCGCGAGGACATTATCGCTTGCATCAAGGCGCTGGTCGAACTGCGCGACGGCAGGGGTGACATCGACGACATCGACCACCTCGGCAACCGCCGCGTACGGTCCGTTGGCGAGCTGATGGAAAACCAGTACCGCGTTGGTCTGCTGCGCATGGAGCGCGCTATTAAGGAGCGCATGTCCTCGGTTGAGATTGACACGGTTATGCCTCAGGACCTGATCAACGCAAAGCCTGCTGCTGCAGCTGTGCGTGAATTCTTTGGTTCGTCCCAGCTGTCCCAGTTCATGGACCAAACCAACCCGCTGTCGGAAGTCACGCACAAGCGTCGTCTTTCTGCACTGGGGCCGGGCGGTCTGACCCGTGAACGCGCTGGCTTTGAGGTCCGCGACGTTCACCCGACCCACTATGGCCGGATGTGTCCGATTGAGACGCCAGAAGGTCCGAACATTGGTCTGATTAACTCGCTGGCGACATTTGCCCGCGTGAACAAGTACGGCTTTATCGAAACACCTTATCGCAAGGTTGTGGACGGTAAGGTGACGGACGATGTGCAATACATGTCCGCCACGGAAGAAATGCGTCACACCGTGGCGCAGGCCAACGCGAATTTGAACGAGGACAATTCTTTCGGTAACGAGCTCGTCTCAACCCGTAAGAACGGCGATTATACATTGTCGCCGCGTGAAAACGTGGACCTCATCGACGTGTCGCCCAAACAGTTGGTCTCGGTCGCGGCGTCCCTAATTCCGTTTCTTGAAAACGACGACGCTAACCGCGCCTTGATGGGTTCTAACATGCAGCGTCAGGCTGTGCCGCTGCTGCAGGCAGAAGCACCGCTGGTTGGCACAGGCATCGAAGAAATCGTAGCGCGCGATTCTGGCGCTGCGATCATGGCGAAGCGTGCAGGCATCATCGACCAAGTTGATGCTCAGCGAATCGTTGTGCGTGCGACGGCTGATCTGGAGCTGGGCGACGCGGGTGTGGATATCTACCGCATGCGCAAGTTCCAGCGTTCGAACCAGAACACCTGCATCAACCAGCGCCCGCTGGTGAAGGTGGGTGACACGGTCCTGAAGGGTGAAGTCATCGCCGATGGCCCGTCCACCGACATGGGTGAATTGGCGCTTGGTAAGAACGTCATCGTCGCCTTCATGCCGTGGAATGGCTACAACTACGAAGACTCGATACTGATTTCCGAGCGGATTACTCGTGACGACGTTTTCACCTCGATTCACATCGACGAATTCGAAGTTGCGGCCCGTGACACAAAGCTTGGGCCGGAAGAAATCACCCGCGACATCCCTAACGTCGGCGAGGAAGCCCTGCGCAACCTTGACGAAGCGGGTATCGTTTACATCGGTGCAGAAGTAGGGCCGGCAGACATTCTGGTGGGCAAGATCACGCCAAAGGGTGAAAGCCCGATGACACCCGAAGAAAAGCTGCTACGCGCAATCTTTGGAGAAAAGGCCTCTGATGTGCGTGACACGTCCCTGCGTCTGCCGCCGGGTGACTTTGGTACGATCGTCGAAGTACGCGTGTTCAACCGCCACGGTGTGGAAAAGGACGAACGCGCCCTGCAGATCGAACGCGAAGAAGTCGAGCGCCTGTCGCGCGATCGCGACGACGAGATGGCGATCTTGGATCGCAACATCTACGCCCGGCTCTGGTCGATGATCGAAGGCAAAGTCGCTGTTAAAGGCCCCAAAGGCTTCAAGGCGAATACCGAGATCACGCAAGAGTCCGTGTCTGAGTTGTCCCGCGGGCAGTGGTGGCAGCTGGCGCTGAAGGACGAAGCTGATGCGCAGATCGTCGAAGCCCTGAACGAGCAGTACGAGATCCAGAAGAAAACGATGGATGCGCGCTTCGAGGACAAGGTCGAAAAAGTACGCCGTGGCGACGACCTGCCGCCGGGCGTGATGAAGATGGTCAAGGTGTTTGTGGCCGTGAAGCGCAAGCTTCAGCCGGGTGACAAGATGGCTGGTCGTCACGGCAACAAGGGTGTGATTTCGAAAGTGGTACCAATGGAGGATATGCCGTTCCTCGCTGATGGTACCCCGGTCGATTTCTGTCTGAACCCGCTTGGCGTGCCGTCGCGCATGAACGTCGGCCAGATCCTTGAAACTCATATGGGGTGGGCAGCACGTGGTCTGGGTATCCAGATCGATGAAGCTTTGGGTGATTACCGTCGTCATGGCGATCTGACCCCGGTTCGTGAAGCGATGCGCATCGCCTATGGCGACGATGTCTACGACGAAGGCATTGCCGGTATGGAAGATGCCGAGTTGGTTGAAGCGGCCGGCAACGTTACGCGTGGCGTGCCGATTGCGACACCGGTCTTTGACGGCGCGAAAGAGGCTGACGTAAACGACTCGCTTCGGCGGGCTGGGTTCGACACCTCGGGGCAGTCGATCTTGTTCGATGGCCGCACGGGTGAGCAGTTTAGCCGCAAGGTGACGGTGGGTATGAAGTACCTTCTGAAACTGCATCACTTGGTCGACGACAAGATCCACGCTCGTTCGACGGGGCCGTACTCGCTTGTTACTCAGCAGCCGCTGGGTGGTAAGGCGCAGTTCGGTGGTCAGCGCTTCGGTGAGATGGAGGTCTGGGCACTGGAAGCTTACGGTGCCGCTTACACCTTGCAAGAGATGCTGACCGTGAAGTCGGACGACGTGGCTGGCCGGACCAAGGTCTACGAGAGCATCGTCAAAGGCGAGGACAACTTCGAGGCTGGCGTGCCAGAATCGTTCAACGTTCTGGTCAAAGAAGTCCGGGGCCTCGGCCTCAACATGGAACTCCTGGATGCGGAGGACGGCGAGTAAGGATTTTCGTCATGAAACTTCTTGCGACAGGATAAGTCTTCGTGACGAAGATTTATCCTGTCGGCCCCCACTGCACCCCAATTCAAGGAATTGAAGATGAACCAGGAACTGACAAACAACCCGTTTAACCCGGTTGCCCCGGTCAAAACGTTTGACGAAATTAAAGTGTCGCTGGCGTCGCCGGAACGGATCTTGTCGTGGTCCTTTGGCGAGATTAAGAAGCCCGAGACCATCAACTACCGTACGTTCAAGCCTGAGCGGGACGGTCTGTTCTGCGCGCGTATCTTTGGCCCGATCAAGGATTACGAATGCCTGTGCGGCAAGTACAAGCGGATGAAATATCGCGGCGTCGTCTGCGAGAAGTGTGGCGTTGAAGTCACGCTGCAGAAGGTACGCCGCGAGCGAATGGGCCACATCGAGCTGGCCGCACCCGTCGCGCACATCTGGTTCCTGAAGTCGCTACCTAGCCGCATCGGCCTTATGCTGGACATGACGCTGCGCGATCTGGAACGGATCCTGTATTTCGAAAACTACGTCGTGATCGAACCGGGTCTGACAGACCTCACCTATGGTCAGCTGATGACCGAGGAAGAGTTCAATGACGCGCAGGACGCCTACGGTGCCGATGCGTTTCAGGCGAACATCGGTGCCGAAGCCATCCGCGAGATGCTCGCCCAGATCGATCTGGAGGCCGAAGCCGAGCAGTTGCGTGCTGATCTGAAAGTTGCAACTGGCGAACTCAAGCCCAAGAAGATCATCAAGCGTCTGAAGATCGTCGAAAACTTCATTGATTCCGGCAACCGCCCGGAGTGGATGGTTCTGACCGTCATTCCGGTCATCCCGCCAGAACTCCGCCCGCTGGTACCCCTGGATGGTGGCCGCTTTGCGACCTCTGACCTGAACGACTTGTATCGCCGCGTGATCAACCGGAACAACCGTCTGAAACGGCTGATCGAATTGCGCGCGCCGGACATCATCGTCCGCAACGAAAAGCGGATGCTGCAGGAATCTGTCGATGCATTGTTCGACAACGGCCGCCGCGGCCGGGTCATCACGGGTGCCAACAAGCGCCCTTTGAAGTCGCTGTCTGACATGCTGAAGGGAAAGCAGGGTCGCTTCCGCCAGAACCTTTTAGGTAAGCGCGTCGACTTCTCCGGTCGTTCGGTCATCGTGACAGGCCCCGAATTGAAGCTGCACCAGTGCGGTCTGCCCAAGAAGATGGCGCTCGAGCTGTTTAAGCCGTTCATTTACTCGCGTCTGGAAGCCAAAGGTCTGTCTTCGACCGTCAAGCAGGCCAAGAAGCTAGTGGAAAAAGAGCGTCCCGAGGTTTGGGACATCTTGGATGAGGTCATACGCGAACACCCCGTCATGCTGAACCGGGCGCCTACGCTGCACCGTCTCGGCATTCAGGCGTTCGAGCCGGTTCTGATCGAAGGTAAGGCTATACAGCTTCACCCGCTGGTCTGTTCCGCTTTCAACGCTGACTTTGACGGCGATCAGATGGCTGTTCACGTGCCCCTCTCGCTGGAAGCACAGCTGGAAGCCCGCGTTCTGATGATGTCAACGAACAACGTGCTGTCGCCCGCCAACGGCGCGCCGATCATCGTTCCGTCACAGGACATGATCCTTGGTTTGTACTACACAACCATCGAACGTCATGGGATGAAGGGCGAAGGCATGGCCTTCTCCAACATCGAAGAAGTCGAGCATGCTCTGACATCTGGTGAGGTCCACTTGCACGCCAAGATTCAGGCGCGGATGAGCCAGATCGATGACGAAGGTAACGAAGTCATCGTGCGCTTTGAAACCACACCGGGCCGGCTGCGGTTGGGTGCGCTTCTGCCGCTGAACGCAAAAGCACCGTTCAGTCTGGTCAACCGTCTGCTGCGCAAAAAAGAAGTGCAGCAGGTCATCGACACGGTCTATCGCTACTGCGGTCAAAAAGAGTCCGTTATCTTCTGTGACCAGATCATGACGATGGGTTTCCGCGAAGCTTTCAAGGCGGGTATTTCCTTCGGCAAGGACGACATGGTCGTTCCCGATACGAAGTGGCCGCTGGTCGAAGAAACACGCGACTTGGTCAAAGACTTTGAACAGCAGTACATGGACGGACTGATCACTCAGGGTGAAAAGTACAACAAAGTCGTCGATGCTTGGTCGAAGTGTAACGACAAGGTCACCGACGCGATGATGTCCACCATCTCTAAGGCGGGCAACGACGCGAACGGCGCTGAGAACGAGCCAAACTCGGTATACATGATGGCCCACTCCGGTGCGCGTGGTTCTGTGACCCAGATGAAGCAGCTGGGCGGTATGCGCGGTCTGATGGCCAAGCCGTCGGGCGAGATCATCGAGACGCCGATTATCTCGAACTTTAAGGAAGGTCTGACGGTTCTTGAGTACTTCAACTCCACCCACGGTGCTCGTAAGGGTCTGTCGGATACGGCTTTGAAGACAGCAAACTCGGGTTACCTGACGCGGCGTCTGGTGGACGTGGCACAGGATTGCATCATCCGCGAAGTCGATTGCGGCACCGATCGTGCGATCACGGCAGAAGCAGCCGTAAACGACGGCGAGGTCGTATCGTCCTTGGCAGAACGCGTTCTGGGCCGTGTCTCGGCTGATGACGTGCTGCGTCCCGGTACCGACGAGGTAATCGTCGAGGCAGGCGAGCTGATCGACGAGCGCAAGGCTGATATGATCGACGTTGCCGGTGTCGCGAAAATGCGCATACGCTCGCCGCTGACCTGTGAAGCCGAGGACGGCATTTGCGCCACTTGTTACGGTCGTGACCTGGCGCGCGGTACGCGCGTAAACATCGGTGAAGCTGTCGGCATCATCGCCGCACAGTCCATTGGTGAACCCGGCACGCAGCTGACGATGCGGACGTTCCACATCGGCGGTGTTGCGCAGGGTGGCCAGCAGTCGTTCCTGGAAGCCAGCCAGCCTGGTAAGGTCGAATTCCGCAACGCGTCGTTGCTGGAGAACACCGCGGGCGAGCTTGTCGTCATGGGCCGTAATATGGTTCTGGCGATCGTCGACGAAAGCGGCGTCGAACGTGCGAACCACAAGATCGGCTACGGCTCCAAGGTCTTCGTCACCGAGGGTCAGGATATCCACCGCGGCGACAAGATGTTTGAATGGGACCCATTCACTCTGCCGATCATCGCTGAAAAAGGTGGTAAGGTCCGTTACGTTGACCTGATCAACGGGATCGCGATGCGCGAGGACACCGACGATGCAACGGGTATGACCCAGCGTATCGTGTCCGACTGGCGCGCTGCCCCCAAGGGCAACGAGCTGGCACCGAAGATCATAATCGCAGGCCCCGATGGGGAACCCGCGCTGAAGGATGACGGTAACCCGGTGTCCTACGCCATGTCTGTTGACGCTGTTCTGTCTGTTGAAGACGGCGAAGACATTCAGGCCGGTGACGTCGTTGCACGTATTCCGCGTGAAGGCGCTAAGACTAAGGACATCACCGGTGGTCTCCCGCGTGTGGCCGAACTCTTTGAGGCACGTCGTCCTAAGGACCATGCCATTATCGCAGAAATCGACGGCTATGTCCGCTTCGGCAAGGATTACAAGAACAAGCGTCGCATCGCGATCGAGTCCTCTGACGATCCGGATATCAAAGTCGAATACATGGTGCCCAAGGGTAAGCACATCCCCGTGGCCGAAGGCGACTTCGTCCAGAAGGGTGACTACATCATGGACGGCAACCCGGCTCCGCACGATATTCTTGCGGTTATGGGTGTCGAGGCGCTGGCTGACTACATGATCGACGAGGTGCAGGACGTTTACCGCCTGCAGGGTGTGAAGATTAACGACAAGCACATCGAAGTCATCGTCCGTCAAATGCTGCAGAAATGGGAAATTCAGGACAGCGGTGATACCGTTCTTCTGAAGGGCGAAACCGTGGATAAGGCTGAATTTGACGAAGCCAACGCCAAGGTCATCGCACGCGGCGACCGTCCGGCAACGGGGGAGCCAATCCTGCTGGGTATCACCAAGGCGTCGCTTCAAACCCGCAGCTTCATCTCGGCCGCGTCGTTCCAGGAAACAACGCGCGTGCTGACCGAAGCTTCGGTTCAGGGCAAGCGGGACAAACTGGTTGGTCTGAAAGAGAACGTTATCGTGGGTCGTCTGATCCCGGCCGGCACCGGCGGTGCCATAAGCCGGATACGCGACATTGCGGCATCGCGTGACGGCATCGTCATCGAGACACGCCGTGAAGAGGCCGAGGAGGCTGCACGTCTGGCAGCACCAGAGCCCGCACCCGTGAGCGATGACGTGGTTGGTGGAGATGTGTTTGACACTGTGATCGTCGATACAGCAGAGAGCCGCGACGAGTAAAAACCGCCCTAGGGCGACAGCTAAAAGGCCCCCGCACTGCGCTGGGGCCTTTTTCGTTATGGGGTCGGCAGCTCGTGCGGCACCCTTTTTGGTTGAGAAATGCGGGGCCTGTTAACCGGCCCCTCTGGTGCGGGGCAGGGGGCGCTGATACGTCGTGCCCATGGCACAGATTTCAGACAACATGCGCGGCGCTGCCCTGATGACTGGGGCGATGGTGACCTTTACGATCAACGACTCGTTTACAAAGACGCTGGGCGACGTTCTGCCGCTGTCGCAACTTTTGTGCCTGCGCGGTTTGGGCGTCACGATCTGCCTGATCATCATGGCGCGGATCATGGGACAGCTGCGCTTTGACCTGCCCTTGCGCGACTGGATCATCATATTGCTGCGCACCGCAGGTGAGATCGGCGGTGCCTACTTCTTTATCTCAGCGCTGTTTCATATGCCGATCGCCAATGTCAGCGCGATCATGCAGGTTCTGCCGCTTAGTGTCAGTCTGGCGGGGGCCCTCTTTCTGGGCGAGACGCTGGGGTGGCGCCGACTGTTGGCCATTCTGGTTGGCTTTGGCGGTGTCATGCTTATCGTGCGGCCGGGCGGGGCCGACTTCAATATATTCTCGCTCTACGCGTTGGCTGCTGTCGCATGCGTCACGTTGCGCGACCTGATTGTCCGCGGCCTGTCGCGCTCGGTGCCGTCGCTGATGGTCTCACTTGTGGCGGCCGCAGGAGTGACGGTATTTGCGGGCGTTGTCTCGCTTTGGGATGATTGGCAGCCGTTAAATACGCACGAGGCTTTCAGTCTGGCAGGGGCCACGGTCTTTCTCATTTTTGGCTATATATTTTCAGTCGCAGCGATGCGCGTCGGAGAGATCGGCTTTGTTGCCCCTTTTCGTTATGCCAGCCTGCTGACAGCGATAATCTTGGGGGCCCTGATCTTTGGCGAATTCCCAAGCGGCTTGACGTTGGTAGGGGCGGGAATCGTGGTTGCGACAGGTATTTTTACGCTGGTACGCGAACAGCGATTGCGCCTCCGGCGGCGCATGGTACCCGACCGTATCCGCTAGCAATTGCTGGGGCTGCCCAACGGTTGTGCTAGTGTTGACACCTGCAGTCCAACGGCCTATACGGCCCCACATCCGGGTCAGGGCGCATTCCGTCCAAATCCGATATCATAGTTGAAGTGGTCAAGAACCGGGCGCCTATAGTCCTGTTCCTCTGTTACCCACCGCACCGAACCTCCGGTAAGGGTTCGACTGCGGAATTTTTGTGCTGTTCCGTCGGAATTGCACGCGTCATTAATCCGCGGCCCCCGGTGGTCGCCACACAAGAAAGATGGGGACAACAGCCCAATGCCAACGATCCAGCAGCTGATCCGCAAGCCGCGTCAGCCAAAAGTAGTCCGTTCTAAATCAATGCACCTTGAAGGCTGCCCGCAAAAGCGCGGTGTCTGCACACGCGTATATACGACCACACCGAAGAAGCCGAACTCGGCTATGCGTAAGGTCGCCAAGGTCCGTCTGACCAATGGTTTCGAAGTCATTTCGTACATCGGCGGCGAAAGCCACAACCTTCAGGAGCACTCTGTTGTCCTGATCCGTGGCGGTCGTGTAAAAGACCTTCCCGGTGTCCGTTACCATATCCTGCGCGGTGTTCTGGACACCCAAGGCGTGAAAGATCGTAAGCAGCGTCGCTCCAAGTATGGCGCGAAGCGGCCGAAGTAAGAAACTCGGCCGACCCGGGCCAAGCCCGGGGTTTCGCCCGCAACTTGATAAGAGGAAAAAGACATGTCACGTCGTCACGCCGCTGAAAAACGCCAAGTCCTGCCGGACGCCAAGTTCGGTGATACCGTTCTGACCAAATTCATGAACAACCTGATGGTTGACGGCAAAAAAGCCGTCGCCGAGCGGATCGTCTACAACGCTTTCGAGCGTGTGGAAAACAAGCTGAAGAAGTCCCCTGTGGAAGTGTTTCACGAGTGCCTTGAGAACATCAAGCCGTCCGTTGAAGTGCGGTCGCGTCGCGTCGGTGGTGCGACCTATCAGGTCCCAGTCGAGGTTCGCCCCGAGCGCCGCGAAGCGCTTGCAATTCGCTGGCTGATCGCCGCTGCGAAAAAGCGCAACGAAAACACGATGGAAGAGCGCCTTGCCGGCGAACTGCTTGATGCAGTCAACGGTCGCGGTACTGCCGTGAAAAAGCGCGAAGACACCCACAAGATGGCCGACGCGAACAAAGCGTTCAGCCACTACCGCTGGTAATCAGGAGCACTTTTTATGGCACGCGACTATAAACTCGAGCGCTACCGGAATTTCGGTATCATGGCGCACATCGACGCAGGAAAAACCACCTGCACCGAGCGGATCCTGTTCTATACCGGGAAGTCTCATAATATCGGCGAAGTCCACGACGGCGCCGCTACGATGGACTGGATGGAGCAGGAGCAGGAGCGCGGCATTACGATTACGTCCGCTGCGACCACCACGTTTTGGCAGCGCCAGGATGATCCTTCGGAAGAGGGCACGTCCGACACCAAGATCCGCATGAACATCATCGACACCCCCGGCCACGTCGACTTTACCATCGAAGTCGAGCGTTCGCTGGCTGTGCTTGACGGTGCGATTTGCTTGCTCGACGCTAACGCTGGTGTTGAACCGCAGACAGAAACCGTGTGGCGTCAGGCTGACCGCTACAAGGTGCCGCGGATCGTGTTCGTCAATAAAATGGACAAGATTGGCGCTGACTTCTACAAGTGCGTACAGATGCTTAAGGACCGCGTTGCAGCTGTTCCTGCCCCGATTCAGCTTCCAATCGGTGCCGAAACCGAACTGGAAGGCATCATCGACCTCGTGACCATGGAAGAGTGGGTCTATCAGGGTGAAGATCTGGGCGCATCCTGGGTTCGTCAGCCGGTCCGCGAAAGCATGAAAGAGCTTGCTCTGGAGTGGCGCGGCAAGCTGATCGAGCTGGCCGTCGACATGGACGACGATGCGATGATGGAATACCTGGACGGCAACGAGCCTGACGTTCCAACATTGCGCAAGCTGATCCGTAAGGGTACGCTGGCGATGAAATTCGTCCCCATTCTGGCCGGTTCCGCGTTCAAGAACAAAGGCGTCCAGCCGCTTTTGAACGCTGTCATCGACTATCTGCCCAGCCCGATGGACGTTGTCGACTACATGGGCTTCAAGCCTGGAGATGAGACGGAAACCCGTAACATCCCGCGCCGTGCCGATGACGACATGCCGTTCTCTGGCCTTGCGTTCAAAATCATGAACGACCCGTTTGTTGGTTCTTTGACGTTTACCCGGATCTATTCGGGCAAGCTGAAAAAGGGCGACGCCATGCTCAACTCCACTAAGGGAAACAAAGAGCGTGTGGGCCGGATGATGATGATGCACGCCATCAACCGCGAAGAGATCGACGAAGCCTGGGCTGGAGACATCATCGCGTTGGGTGGCCTGAAGGGCACTACGACTGGCGACACCCTGTGTGACCCGCAGGATCCGGTCGTTCTGGAAACGATGACCTTTCCCGAGCCAGTGATCGAGATCGCTATCGAGCCAAAGACCAAAGCCGACCAGGAAAAGATGGGCCTCGCCCTTGCACGTCTGGCAGCCGAGGATCCGTCATTCCGCGTGGAAACTGACTTTGAATCAGGTCAGACTATCATGAAGGGAATGGGCGAACTTCATCTCGACATCCTCGTTGATCGCATGAGGCGTGAATTCAAGGTTGAAGCGAACATCGGTGCGCCGCAGGTGGCTTATCGTGAAACCATAGGCCACGAAGTCAAGCATACCTACACCCACAAGAAGCAATCGGGTGGTTCGGGTCAGTTTGGTGAAGTCACTCTGCTGATCATGCCGACAGAGCCGGGCGAAGGTTATTCGTTTGAATCCAAGGTTGTTGGTGGTTCGGTGCCGAAGGAATACATTCCAGGCGTCGAAAAGGGTGTGAAGTCGGTTATGGACTCTGGTCCTTTGGCAGGTTTTCCGGTCATCGACTTCAAGGTGCAGTTGCTGGAAGGCAAGTACCACGATGTAGACTCCTCGGTCCTCGCGTTCGAAATCGCTGCACGGATGTGTATGCGCGAAGGTATGCGTAAGGCCGGCGCGAAGCTGCTGGAACCGATCATGAAGGTCGAAGTCGTGACCCCGGAAGAGTACACCGGCGGAATCATCGGCGACCTGACATCCCGTCGCGGGATGGTGCAGGGGCAGGACAGCCGCGGCAACGCGAATGTCATCGATGCCTTTGTGCCGCTGGCGAACATGTTCGGCTACATAAACACGCTGCGCTCAATGTCTTCAGGCCGCGCGAACTTCTCGATGCAGTTCGACCACTACGAGCCGGTTCCGCAGAACATCTCTGATGAGATCCAGAAGAAATACGCTTAATCGGGCTGCGCGGGGGAGACCCCGCGCCCCACACCCAATTCGCATACCAAGGAGGCCATCATGGCTAAGGCAAAGTTCGAACGCAACAAACCGCACGTAAACATCGGGACCATCGGTCACGTTGACCACGGCAAGACGACGCTGACGGCGGCGATCACGAAGTACTTCGGTGAATTCAAAGCCTACGACCAGATCGACGGTGCCCCCGAAGAGAAAGCCCGTGGCATCACCATCTCGACCGCACACGTCGAGTATGAGTCCGAGGCACGTCACTACGCCCACGTCGACTGCCCCGGCCACGCCGACTACGTCAAGAACATGATCACCGGTGCTGCCCAGATGGACGGCGCGATTCTGGTTGTGAACGCAGCTGACGGCCCGATGCCGCAGACGCGCGAGCACATCCTGCTGGGCCGTCAGGTGGGTATCCCCTACATGGTCGTCTACATGAACAAGGTCGACCAGGTTGACGACGAAGAGCTTCTGGAACTCGTCGAGATGGAAATCCGCGAGCTCCTGTCCAAGTACGACTACCCCGGCGACGATATCCCGATCATCCGTGGTTCCGCTCTTCACGCCATGAACGGCACCCGTCCTGAAATCGGCGAAGAGTCGATCAAGCAGCTGATCGCCGCTGTGGACGAGTACATCCCGACGCCCGCACGCGCCGTGGACAAGCCATTCCTGCTGCCGATCGAGGACGTGTTCTCGATCTCTGGTCGTGGCACGGTTGTGACCGGTCGTATCGAGCGCGGCGTGATTAACGTCGGCGACAGCATCGAGATCGTGGGTCTGAAGGACACCAAGACGACGACCTGTACCGGTGTCGAGATGTTCCGCAAGCTGCTGGACTCCGGTCAGGCTGGCGACAACGTGGGTATCCTGCTGCGCGGTATCGATCGTGAAGGCGTGGAACGTGGTCAGGTTCTGTGCAAGCCTAAGTCGGTTGCACCGCACACCAAGTTCGAGGCTGAGGCCTATATCCTGAACAAGGAAGAAGGCGGTCGTCACACACCGTTCTTCGCGAACTACCGCCCGCAGTTCTACTTCCGTACGACGGACGTGACCGGCACCGTGATCCTGCCCGAGGGCACGGAAATGGTTATGCCCGGTGACAACCTGAAGTTCGAAGTCGAGCTGATTGCACCGATCGCTATGGAAGACGGTCTGCGCTTCGCCATCCGCGAAGGCGGCCGTACCGTCGGTGCTGGCGTTGTGTCGAAGATCCTGGCGTAAAAAATCGTTAGGCCTGCAACGGTTAGACATCAGAAAGGCCACCCTTCGGGGTGGCCTTTTTTACATTTATACTCCGAGTCCTACGGAAGCCAAATTTGAAGTCTTGACGGCTGGGTTTGAAACGATTCAGCTATTCTGATGATCCGGCTGGCTTTCTTTCCTCAGCAGCCCCTATCGAGCTTGAGGCTTGCGTGCGTCGCCAGCGTGAGGATTACGGCATTGCCCGCCGGGCAAATGCGATCCTGCTGCTTGACGAAGGGGAAAGCTGTGCTCTGATCGCAAAGTTTCTCTACCTGGAAGACGATACCATTCGGGGCTGGCATAAACCTACCTGCAATATGGTTGGGATGCGCTTGCCTACGACGGCTGGAAAGGCGGTCAGTCCCTTATGAAGCAGGCACAGGAGGTTGCGTTATGAGCCTGGCTGGAAGCGCGCTTCTGTCGCTCGACGGTCGAGATCAGGGCCCATGTCGCAGTTGAGTGCGGTCTGAACTATTACCATTCTGGCAGCATCAAACTTCTGGCCCGACTGGGCTTTGAATGCTGCAAGCCCAAGTCCCTGCCGCGCGTGGCAACAGCGCAAATGCAGACCGCTTTCATCGCATTTTACGAACGCCTGATGCGGGAGTTGCCTGCAGATGAAGCCGTCTACTTCGCCGATGCGGTGCATCCAGAATACCAGACCAAGCCTGCATTTGGATGGGTGAAGGTGGGATTGAACCCAGCGGTTCTCAACACGGCAGGACGCGGTCGTGTGAACATTCATGGGGCTGTGAATCTTGAGAACTTTGATGCACCTTTTGTCGAGACCACAACCGTTGATGGGGTCAGTGCAGCCCAGCTTCTGACCCAGATCGAAGCGCGCAACCCTGATACGCGCGTCATTCATGTCATCTGGGACAACGCCGCCTAACACAGAGGGCCCGATGTTAGAGCTTTCCTTGCCAGGGCAGCTCGCCGTATCCAACTGATCGAGCTGCCACCCTACTGTTCACATCTCAATCCGATTTAGCGGCTTTGGGCCGTGCTACATCAATACGTCACTCATGATCGCTACTACCCAAATCAGACATCGTTTGACGACGCGATTATCGCATTCGTGCGTGAGGTCATCCGGCAAGAATGACGGAAATTCCGCGATAAAGTATCAGACAACTTCCGCGTCATAACCCACCTGAAGTTTCGGGTTTTGGAGCAAAAGCAGTATAGTCTTCTTCTTGCCGTAGTCTTTCCATTGCACGGCGTGGAACGCGGTGGAGCGGTACGAGCAGGATCTGACCGATAATCAAGTCGTCTTTGGGTTGCTCGGCCTCGCTTTGCGCACTGGCAGAGGGTTCGTGCTGGTTTGGAAACGGCGTTAGATAGCGCGCAGGCTACTACAAACGCACTTTCCCCAGACGCCACAAGTTCAATATGATAAAGGGGAAATTGCGCGTAGCGTCTATTCTAGACTCTATGGACTAGAATAGCTGAGCAGGGGAGCGGCCCAACGTGGCGTTTCGCCTTGTTTCAGGGTAGACGCTCACCAAACCCCTTGCTACCCATGCCGACTCGCCCTATACGGCCACAACTCAACAAGGGTGCGCTTTGCGTGCCCCTTTTAAGTTAAAATAAGACGCGATGAGGGGGCCGGATGAGCCTGTCTCCTCCTCTCCGATCTAAGCCCTAGTAGAAGGGTGATGTCACATGGCAGCCAGCCAGAACATCCGCATTCGCCTGAAGGCGTTTGACTACCGCGTCCTTGATGCCTCCACCGCAGAGATCGTTTCTACCGCTAAGCGCACCGGCGCGTCGGTTCGTGGCCCGATCCCGCTGCCCAACAAGATCGAAAAATTCACCGTTCTGCGCGGTCCGCACATCGACAAGAAGTCGCGCGACCAATTTGAGATCCGTACTCACAAGCGTTTGCTGGACATCGTCGATCCAACTCCGCAGACCGTTGACGCCCTGATGAAGCTCGACCTCGCCGCCGGCGTGGACGTGCAGATCAGCGTTTAAGGAGGATATTGAATATGCTCCGTACAGGATTGATCGCGAAGAAGCTGGGCATGACCCGCTTGTTCATGGAAGATGGCCGCCAGATCCCGGTGACCGTTCTTGCTTTGGAAAACCTGCAGGTGGTCGCGCAGCGTACGCCTGAGCGTGACGGCTATACCGCCGTTCAGTTGGGTGCTGGCACAGCCAAGGTGAAGCGCGTCACTGCACCGATGCGTGGCCACTTCGCCAAGGCGAACGTGGAACCTAAGCGTAAGGTTGCTGAATTTCGCGTCGCAACTGAGAATATGATCGCCGTTGGCGAAGAACTTACTGCGAACCACTACTTCGCCGGTCAGTTTGTCGACATCTCCGGAACATCTATCGGGAAAGGTTTCCAGGGTGCCATGAAGCGTCACAACTTCGGTGGTTTGCGCGCGTCGCACGGTGTTTCCGTGTCGCACCGCTCGCACGGCTCCGTTGGTCAGTGTCAGGATCCGGGCCGCATCTTCAAGGGTAAGAAGATGGCCGGTCACATGGGTTCCGCTCGTGTCACGACCCAGAACCTGCAGGTCATCAAGACCGACCCCGACCGTGGCCTGATCATGGTCAAAGGCGCTGTTCCCGGTTCCAAGGGTGCATGGGTTACTGTCAAGGATGCCGTCAAAAAGGCGACACCCGAAGGCGTGATGTACCCCGCTGGTCTGAAGTCGCTGGACGACGAAGCCAAGCGTATGGCCGCAGAAGCAGCCGCCGCAGCCGCAGCTGAAGAAGCCGCAGCCGCCAAGGCCGCCGCTGAAGCAGAGCAAGCAGCACAAGAAGCTGCCGAAGCTGAGGCTGCAAACGAAACCCCGGCGGACGACGCCGCAAACGAGGGTGACAAAAATGAAGGCTGATGCAATCAAACTCGACGGCGCAGCTGCCGGTTCGGTTGAGCTGGACGACGCCATCTTTGGTCTGGAGCCGCGTGCGGACATCCTGCACCGTGTGGTCCGTTGGCAGCGTAACAACGCACAAGCCGGTACGCACTCTACGCTGGGCCGTTCTGACGTTAGCTACTCGACCAAGAAGATCTATCGTCAAAAAGGTACCGGCGGCGCACGTCATGGTTCCAAGGGCGCGCCGATCTTCCGTCACGGTGGTGTTTACAAGGGTCCGACCCCGCGTAGCCACGGCCACGAGCTGACCAAGAAGTTCCGCAAGCTGGGTCTGCGCCACGCGTTGTCCGCCAAATTGCTGGCAGGCGAGCTGGTCGTGATTGATCAACTGGCTGTCGAGAACGCCAAGACTTCGGCGCTGGCAAAGCACGTGAATGATCGTGGCTGGAAGCGTGCGCTGATCATCGACGGTGCCGAGGTCAATGCTGACTTCGTCCGTGCAGCGCGCAACCTGGCCAATCTGGACGTGTTGCCCTCGATGGGCGCGAACGTCTATGATATCCTGAAAAGCGACACCCTGGTCATCACTAAGGCCGGTCTCGAAGCACTGGAGGCTCGACTGAAATGAGCGCGAAAGCAGAACACTACGACGTGATCCGCAAGCCGGTCATCACGGAAAAAGCCACCATGACTTCCGAGAACAACGGCGTTGTTTTCGAAGTTGCCATCGACGCCAACAAGCCGATGATCAAGCAGGCCGTAGAGGCGCTGTTTGGTGTTAAGGTCAAGGCCGTAAATACGACGATCACCAAGGGTAAAGTGAAGCGCTTCCGCGGTTCTCTTGGCACCCGGAAGGACGTCAAGAAGGCCTATGTGACGCTCGAAGAGGGTAGCTCTATCGACGTGTCCACCGGTCTTTAAGGCCGAAATCCATATTGAGACTGAGGAAGGCCCTTGCTAATGCGAGGGCCTTTTTCGTTATGTTAAGGGACTTTGGCCCCCTTAGTGTGCGGTGATCGTTTGTAATACTGGGAATTCTTAGACAATCGTTTGTGAGTTGTCCGTGATGGATGGGAGCGAATTCAGCAGATTCGACTTCCAAAGCGATGTTTGTTCGATTGAAGGGGAAATCGAGGCCAAAGGTTACGCGGTGCTGCGGGATTTCGTTCCGCCAGGTGCCATCGTTCAGACGCAGCACGCCGTCGAAAGGGCTGTGCACGCAAGTGGGGAGGAGTATGTGGCCGTTTTTAATTGGACGGTTTTGCAGATACGTTTTTACCAGGCTCGGAAAACGACATTGATTTTGTAAAATTTTGACGCACTGTTTGTCTGAGGACCGCTGGTCCGATCGATCCGAATGCTGTTTTGTTTCCATCCTCGCAGTGCCTTTTCGGCGCGTTTGGTTATCATCATTCGATCAGTTTTAATTATGACGCTTTCTTGTTGACCGTGCTTCTGCCAGTCACTATTTCGGCGACCGGAAAGGCAGGGGGCCTGTGTTGATTTCGAATGCTTGGCCAGTTTGAAAAAATTCTGCGCAATTCGATCGCCAAGTTGTTTCCGGGACAAAGCATCGGTCTGACGTCGCCTTCGGAAAATGCACGTTGAGAACAGTAAAAGATTTACCAACATCTACATGCAGCTGTGCAATCCTTATCTATTTTTGGGCTATGGCTAGGTGCATACGAACGTAGAAACCGACCCCGACAAGATCCGGTCCACGCAAGTTTCAATTACGGCGTTCCCCATACGACTAGTCGGTTCAAACGTTTGTTTGGACACCAACTGGACTTAAGGCGTAAAACCTGAGCTGCTGCCCTAGACGACCTGTCAACCCTCTGCTATCAGCGGCTCACTCAACCGGCCTTGGATTCGTTCCAGGGCCGTTTACTTTATTATTTGGGACCTTCGGGGCCCTTCACTTCAGGCACCTCGCAAGGGGGGCCGCCAAGCAAACGGAAGACAGAAACATGGCACTAAAGTCGTACAAACCGACGACGCCGGGCCAGCGTGGGCTGGTGCTGATCGACCGTTCGGAGCTTTGGAAAGGACGTCCCGTTAAGGCCCTTACGCAGGGTCTTACAAAGTCGGGCGGCCGGAACAACACCGGACGGATCACCATGCGTCGTATTGGTGGGGGCGCTAAGCGTCTTTACCGCATCGTCGATTTCAAGCGTAACAAGTTGGACATGTCCGCTGTTATCGTGCGGATCGAATATGACCCGAACCGCACCGCTTTCATCGCGCTGATCCAGTACGAAGACGGCACACAGAATTACATCTTGGCTCCTCAGCGCATCTCGATCGGTGACAAGGTCATTGCATCGGCAAAAGCTGACATCAAGCCGGGCAACGCTATGCCTTTCAGCGGCATGCCGATCGGTACGATCGTCCACAACATCGAGCTGAAGCAAGGCAAGGGTGGCCAGATCGCTCGTGCTGCTGGCACTTATGCCCAGTTCGTTGGCCGTGACGGTGGCTACGCTCAGATCCGTTTGTCCTCGGGCGAACTACGTCTGGTGCGTCAGGAATGCATGGCCACCATCGGCGCCGTGTCAAACCCTGACAACAGCAACCAGAACCTTGGTAAAGCTGGTCGTATGCGTCACTACGGCGTACGTCCTTCGGTTCGCGGCGTCGCCATGAACCCGATCGACCACCCGCATGGTGGTGGTGAAGGCCGGACCTCCGGTGGTCGTCACCCGGTCACTCCGTGGGGCAAAGGCACCAAGGGCAACAAGACTCGCGATAAGAACAAGGCATCTAGCCGCCTGATCGTTCGTACGCGTCACCAGAAGAAGAAAGGCCGCTAATATGGCTCGCTCTGTATGGAAAGGCCCTTTCGTCGACGCTTATGTGTTGAAGAAGGCCGAAGCGACCCGCGAAAGCGGCCGCAATGAAGTTATCAAGATCTGGTCGCGCCGCTCGACGATCCTGCCCCAGTTCGTGGGCCTGACGTTTGGCGTCTACAACGGCAAGAAGCATATCCCTGTCAACGTCAGCGAAGACATGATCGGTCAGAAGTTCGGTGAGTATTCTCCGACCCGGACCTATTACGGTCACGCCGCCGACAAAAAAGCGAAGCGGAAGTAAGCCATGAGCAAGGACAAAAATCCCCGCCGCGTGGCCGACAACGAAGCCCGCGCAAAGTTGCGTATGCTGCGTACCAGTCCGCAAAAGCTGAACCTTGTTGCTGCGCTGATCCGCGGCAAGAAGGTTGAGAGGGCCCTTACGGACCTGACCTTCAGCAAGAAGCGGATCGCGGCAGACGTGAAGAAGTGCCTTCAGTCGGCCATCGCCAACGCTGAGAACAACCACAACCTTGACGTCGATGAATTGGTCGTCGCCGAGGCTTATGTGGGCAAGAACCTGATCATGAAGCGCGGCCGTCCGCGGGCTCGTGGCCGGTTCGGTAAGATCGTCAAGCCGTTCTCGGAAATCACAATCCTGGTACGCCAGATTGAGGAGCAAGCATAATGGGTAATAAAGTCAATCCCATCGGCATGCGTCTGCAGGTCAACCGTACCTGGGACAGCCGCTGGTATGCAGATACCAAGGACTTTGGCAATCTGCTGCTCGAAGACCTCGCTATCAAGGCGTTCATCCGCAAAGAGTGCAAGCAAGCTGGCATCAGCCACGTGATCATCGAGCGTCCGCACCGTAAGTGCCGCGTTACGATCCACGCTGCTCGCCCGGGCGTCATCATTGGTAAAAAAGGTGCAGACATCGAAGGTCTGCGTCTTAAGCTGTCCAAGCTGACGAAGTCCGAACTGCACCTGAACATCGTTGAAGTGCGCAAGCCCGAGATGGATGCGGCCCTGGTCGCTGAAAACATCGGTCAGCAGCTGGAACGCCGGGTTTCTTTCCGTCGTGCCATGAAGCGCGCCGTGCAGAACACCATGCGTATGGGTGCCCCGGGCATCCGTGTGAACCTTGCTGGCCGTCTTGGTGGTGCCGAGATCGCACGGACCGAATGGTACCGTGAAGGCCGTGTTCCGCTTCACACTCTGCGTGCCGACATCGATTATGCGCTCTACGAAGCCATGACCCCCTATGGTATTATCGGGATCAAGGTCTGGATCTTCAAAGGCGAGGTGATGGAGCACGACCCAACAGGACATGATCGCAAGCACGCCGAGCTTCAGGAGGGCGCTATCCCGCGCGGTCCTGGTGGCCCGCGCCGTGATCGCTAAGGAGTAACACAAGATGCTGCAACCAAAGCGCACCAAATTCCGCAAGGCGCACAAGGGCCGGATCCATGGCGAAGCGAAGGGCGGGTCTGACCTGAACTTCGGCACCTATGGCCTGAAGGCTATTGAGCCCGAGCGGATCACCGCACGCCAGATCGAAGCCGCACGTCGTGCAATGACGCGTCACATGAAGCGTCAGGGCCGCGTCTGGATCCGGATTTTCCCGGATCTGCCTGTGACCTCAAAGCCCGTCGAAGTGCGTATGGGTAAAGGTAAAGGTTCGGTCGATTTCTGGGCTGCCAAGGTTAAGCCTGGCCGCGTAATGTTCGAGATCGACGGCGTCGACGAAGTCACCGCACGCGAGGCATTGCGCCTTGCTGCGATGAAGCTGCCGATCAAAACCCGTACGGTCGTTCGCGAAGACTGGTAAAAAGTAGAGCACTGCCCTTCTGAAATAGAAAGCCCCCGCCGAGTGATCGCTGGGGGCTTTTTCGCTCTAGCGATTGCCTAACGCGCTTAGGCGGAGTGAAGCGCTACTGCGATCTGGTCTTTTAGATGAAGGCGCGTTTTGCGCATTTCAGCCATATGCTCGTCTGTGGTGGGCTCTACGTTAATTTCTGCCCGGTGAACGGCGCGGTTCACCTAGTGGTATTTGTCGACCAGTTTAGCGAAGTGACTGTTTGACGCCCGCAGGGCTTGAATCTGTTCGACTTTCGCTGGGAATTCTTCGGAAAGTTCGTGTGGGGTGGTGGACATTTTTGTCTCCTTGTTGCGCGCGTATTTTAGCGCAGCCACGGGTGTTCGACCTTGACCCGTATCAAGTCCCGCAACTCTGCTCTCGCCAGCGCACGGGCGCTGAGTTATGACTTCAGTATGTCAGATATCTCATCACTCTTCGTGACCCGCCTTTATCGCGCCAAGCTGTCAGAGCATGGCAAGCCCATCGACGCCGCCGAGCTGGAGGCGACGTGCCTTTCTATCGCCGAGGATGACGAGGCCGGGCAGGCGTGGTGCGATGAGCACGATTTTCCAGGCTATACGTCGTATGCGTCGTTGACTGACCTGCCGTGGCGGATGCCGGTCTTCAAAACGCTCAAGAAGGCGTTGGACAAGCACGTTAAATCCTTCGCTGGTGATCTGGCGTTTGATCTGGGTGACAAAAAGCTGAAGCTGGAAGACCTTTGGATCAACATTCTGCCAGAGGGCGGCATCCACACCGCCCACATCCACCCGCACTCAGTTATCTCGGGCACGACCTATGTCGCGATGCCTAAGGGCACTTCCGCGATCAAGTTCGAAGACCCGCGTCTACCCATGATGATGGCGTCCCCTGGCCGCTTTAAGGAGGCTGAGGAGGCCCTGCGCCAGTTCATCTACGTAGACCCTGATGTGGGCGACGTTTTGCTGTGGGAAAGCTGGTTGCGCCACGAGGTGCCGATGAACATGTCGGAAGAAGATCGTATCAGCGTCAGCTTTAATTACCGGTGGGGCGACTGATCACTGTTTAGTTGCGGGCACTATGTCAAGGTTGATATTGCCGATTGTTTGATCCCGGAGCGGAGCCCGATATTTCATGGCTCCGTTCACAATATACAGATTTTCGACTTCATAGTGAACTAAAGCTCCCGTGCCGTCGCCAATCTTTAGTATAGCCTGCTTCGCAAGTGGGGTGCTTGGATCTACCAGTTCAAAGTATAGCGGGTCAGCGTTTGCAGAGAGGCTTTGAACCACGGCAAGGACGTCCTGATATCGGGTTATGCGCTCGTCCTTGAAGTAGCAGTAACCCTCGGTACCAGCGACACCTACGGCCAAAACCACGCCAATAGCGATTCCAATTGGTGACACCAGCGCAGCACCCGCTGCTCCGACGCCGGACCCTGTGCTCGCAACAAGGCCGGCCTCGCTCGCCGCAGATGTGCTTGCGGCCACTGATCCCAGCATGGATGCCCCTGTGGCAGCGTTGGTCAGCGTGTAATACCCAAGGGCATTTCCCGCAGCACTGGTGACTCCGCGTCCCGTGCCTGCAACAACGGCCGATCCTTTTCCGATCAGTGCGCTGAGCCGATAGTCACACGCGGCTGCCATCGTGTTGCTGGGTTGCAAGCCAATGGCCAAGAGGCACGACGCAAATATCGGTCTTGATATCATCTTTTTGAATCCAAAATAGTTTATCTGGTGAGGTGATCACGGTCACTGCATTAAGAATACAAATGCGTGAGATTTGGATATTTTACTGAATTTCAACGGGAGGGACGCCATGCTTTCGGGCAGAGGTGTGCCTTCAGGCGAGACGGTTTGCTTTAGTATCTCGTTGTGAGAGTTCTGCGCCGCGGCAGCGACCGGATTGTAGCTGTTGCGTGCGGACAGCGCGATCAGGGTGGACGTGGCGATAGACATCTTGAACATGTTAGAAATCTTGCATGGGTGAGGGGGCCGTTCACTTGCCGTGGACTGTCGGCCTTTTGCTTACAAACGGCAAGGCGAAACCCATGTATACAGTGTTCAAAGGGGTTGCCAGACGGGGGTAACACATGTAGAGGAGCGCTTCATCAAGAACTCCACTGGGCGAAGGGTGACCCGTAAGGGCCCTCCAGTGATGTGAAAGGAAAATGGCATGAACGCCAACGAACTGCGTGACAAGACGCCCGACCAACTCCGGGAAGAGCTTGTAAGTCTTAAGAAAGAATCGTTCAACTTGCGTTTCCAGCAGGCCACTGGCCAGCTGGAAAACACTGCAGGGATCAGGAACGCTCGTCGCTCCGCCGCTCGCGTTAAGACGATTCTCAACCAGAAAGCAGCAAGCGCTGCTAAGTCGGAGGCCTAAAGAATGCCTAAGCGTATCCTGACAGGCGTTGTGACGTCAAACCAGAATGAGCAGACCGTGACCGTTTCGGTCGAGCGTCGCTTTAAGCACCCACTGCTTCACAAGACAGTGCGGAAGTCCAAGAAATATCGCGCCCACGACGAGAACAACACGTTCAATGTGGGTGATCAGGTTCGCATTCAGGAGTGTGCACCGAAATCGAAGACGAAACGCTGGGAAGTGATCGCCGCTTAAGCGGTTTCACTTAACAGTTTAACGAAACCCTAGGGCCTGTCGGACGGAAATCGACAAAGCGCCTTAAAGGTCGAAAGGTAACCAAATGATCCAGATGCAGACCAACCTGGATGTTGCTGACAACAGCGGCGCTCGCCGTGTTCAGTGCATTAAGGTTCTGGGCGGTTCTCACCGCCGGTATGCTTCCGTGGGTGACATTATAGTGGTGTCGGTCAAGGAAGCTATCCCCCGTGGTCGCGTAAAGAAGGGTGACGTCCGTAAGGCCGTCGTCGTACGCACCGCAAAAGAAGTTCGTCGTGAAGACGGCACCGCGATCCGTTTCGATCGCAATGCTGCTGTTATTCTTAACAACAACAACGAGCCTGTTGGTACCCGTATTTTTGGGCCGGTTGTCCGTGAGTTGCGTGCCAAGAACTTCATGAAAATCATCTCTCTTGCGCCGGAGGTGCTGTAATGGCTGCCAAACTTCGCAAAGGTGACAAGGTCATCGTGCTGGCTGGTAAAGACAAAGGTCTGACCGGCGAGATCAAGTCCGTGGATCCGAAAGCTGGCAAGGCGATCGTCGAGGGTGTGAACATCTCGATCCGTCACGCCAAGCAGTCGCAGTCGTCCGAAGGCGGTCGTACGCCCAAGGCGATGCCGATCCAGTTGAGCAACCTGGCTGTCACCGACGTCAACGGTAAGCCGACCCGCGTCGGTTTCCGCATGGATGGCGACAACAAGGTGCGCTTTGCCAAGACCACAGGGGATGCACTCTGATGCTCGATCAAGCAAACTACACCCCGCGCCTGAAGCAGCAGTACACGGACATCATCCGCGCTGCTCTGACGGAAGAGTTCGGCTACAAGAACCAGATGCAGGTTCCAAAGCTCGACAAAATTGTTCTGAACATCGGTTGCGGTGCTGAAGCTGTACGTGACAGCAAGAAGGCCAAATCAGCTCAGGAAGATCTGTCAACGATCGCAGGCCAGAAGGCCTTGACCACGCGCGCAAAGAAATCAATCGCTGGTTTCCGAGTTCGCGAGGACATGCCGCTGGGTGCGAAAGTGACCCTGCGTGGCGACAAGATGTACGAATTTTTGGACCGTTTGATCACTGTCGCAATGCCGCGTATCCGCGACTTCCGCGGCGTGTCTGGCAAGTCTTTTGATGGTCGTGGCAACTATGCCACCGGTCTGAAAGAGCACCTGGTGTTCCCCGAGATCAACTTCGACAAGATCGACGAGAACTGGGGCATGGACATCGTGATCTGCACCACCGCCGCAACCGACGCTGAAGCGAAGAGCCTGTTGAAAGCTTTCAACATGCCCTTCAACAGCTGATTGGGAGAATATTAGATATGGCTAAGAAATCCATGATCGAGCGCGAGAAGAAGCGCGAGAAGCTGGTGGCGCAGTATGCTGAGAAGCGTGCAGCACTGAAAGCGATCATCTACGACCAAGAGAAGCCCGTCGAAGAGCGTTTCAAAGCAACTATGGCTCTCGCCAAGCTGCCGCGCAACTCTTCTGCAGTGCGTCTGCACAATCGTTGCCAGTTGACCGGGCGTCCTCACGCCTATTACCGCAAACTCAAGATCAGCCGGATCGCGCTGCGGAACCTTGGTTCCAATGGCGAAATCCCCGGCATGGTCAAGTCGAGCTGGTAAGGAGAATTTATTATGAACGATCCTATCGGTGATATGTTGACACGTATCCGTAACGGTCAAATGCGCGGCAAGAGCGTGGTGGAAACACCTGCGTCCAAGCTGCGTAGCTGGGTTCTGGATGTGCTGGCCGACGAAGGCTACATCCGCGGTTACGAAAAGAAAGATGGCAAGGACGGTCACCCCGCCTTTGATATCAGCTTGAAGTACTACGAAGGCGATGCCGTCATTCGCGAAGTGAAGCGGGTTTCAAAGCCCGGTCGTCGTGTTTACATGGCCGTCAATGATCTGCCGTCCGTCCGCCAGGGCCTCGGTGTTTCGATTGTCTCCACCTCTAAAGGTGTGATGTCTGATGCAAAAGCACGTGCCGCCAATGTTGGTGGCGAAGTGCTCTGCACCGTCTTCTAAGGAGAGCAAGATGTCTCGTATTGGTAAGAAACCGGTCGAGCTGCCCTCCGGGGTTGAGGCGAAAGTCTCCGGCCAGACCATCGAAGTAAAAGGCCCGAAAGGGACTCGTTCCTTCAAGGCAACTGACGACGTGACCCTCGCGGTCGAGGATAATGCGATCACTGTGACGCCGCGTGGCAAATCCAAGCGCGCCCGTCAGCAGTGGGGCATGACTCGCTCCATGGTGGAAAACCTCGTCACAGGCGTCACCACTGGTTTCAAGAAAGAACTTGAAATCAACGGCGTTGGTTACCGTGCCACAATGCTGGGGGACAATGTCCTCAAGCTGGCTCTCGGTTACAGCCACGATGTGAACTTCCAAGTGCCTGAGGGCGTCACTGTGACGGCTCCCAAGCAGACCGAAATCATTGTTGAAGGTATCGACCAGCAGCTTGTTGGCCAGGTCGCAGCGAACATTCGCGAGTGGCGTGCGCCCGAGCCCTATAAGGGCAAGGGTATCAAGTACAAAGGCGAGTATATCTTCCGCAAAGAAGGTAAGAAGAAGTAAGGACGCACATAATGGCAAACAGCAAAAGAACTCTGTTTCTGAAGCGCCGCATGCGCGTCCGGAACAAACTGCGGGCTGTGAATTCCGGGCGCCTGCGCCTGTCGGTTCACCGGTCAAACAAGAACATCAGCGTCCAGCTGATCGACGATGTGAACGGCCTGACGCTTGCGTCGGCGTCGTCGCTCGAAAAGGCACTGGGCGTCGTTGGTCAGAACAACATCGAAGCTGCCAAGAAGGTGGGTGCTGCAATCGCAGAACGTGCCAAAGCAGCCGGTGTCGAAACCGCGTACTTCGACCGTGGTGGTTTCCTGTTTCATGGCAAGGTGAAGGCAGTTGCCGACGCCGCGCGTGAAGCTGGTTTGAAAGTCTAAACAAAAGTGAAGGCGGATGCTTTAGGGTGTCCGCCTCGATGATCGGGGGGCTTATTGTCCCACTGCGATCGACCGGAACGGCGCAAGCCACCAAGATAAGGAATGCCACACATGGCAGAACGTGAACAGCGCGGGAACCGTCGTCCCCGCGAGGAAGCAACACCGGAATTTGCCGACCGACTGGTCGCCATCAACCGCGTGTCCAAGACCGTCAAGGGTGGTAAGCGTTTTGGCTTCGCCGCTCTTGTCGTTGTAGGCGATCAGAAAGGCCGCGTTGGTTTCGGCAAGGGTAAGGCCAAAGAGGTCCCTGAGGCGATTCGTAAGGCCACTGAGCAGGCGAAGCGCCAGATGATCCGCGTCGCCCTGAAGGACGGCCGGACATTGCACCACGACATGGAAGGCCGCCACGGCGCTGGCCGCGTTGTCATGCGTGCTGCAACGGCTGGTACTGGTATCATCGCCGGTGGTCCGATGCGTGCCGTGTTCGAGATGCTGGGTGTTCAGGATGTTGTGTCCAAGTCCATCGGCTCGTCCAATCCCTACAACATGATACGGGCCACAATCGAAGGCTTGAATAAAGAACAATCGCCCCGCTCTGTGGCGCAGCGTCGCGGCAAGAAAGTCGCCGACATTCTGCCCAAGCGTGATGATCACGTGACCGAGCAGAGCGACGTGGCCCACAACGCCACCGAAGCTGAAGCTTCGGTCGACGCGTAAGGAGATCTGAGCATGGCTAAAACAATCGTCGTCAAGCAGGTCGGTTCTCCGATCCGTCGCCCCGCCGTTCAGCGCGCAACGCTGGTCGGCCTGGGGCTGAACAAGATGAACCGTACCCGGGAGTTGGAAGATACGCCTTCCGTCCGCGGCATGGTCAACAGTATCCCGCACCTCGTAAAGATTATCGAAGAGCGCGGCTAAACTGTTAGCGTCCATCTGGTCGCTCACTATATCAAAAAGCCCCGAGGTTTACCTCGGGGCTTTTTTTGCGTTTCTAAACTGCTTAATTGCTATGCAGTCCACGCATAACAGCCTTTGAAAAGCAGCGATTGTATGGGGGCGTGTCGGGTCCTAAATGACAGTCACAAATGAAATGCACCTTTTGGTCAAAATAACGCCAAAAAGCCCGCACATAGATTGGACGCCACTATGGCACATATGAACGCACTCGCACCGCACGTCGCCGGATCTACTTTCGGCCAAGTGATCATCGACACCATCGCAGACCTGCGTGACAGCCGGGCGCAGCGCGCCGTGTATCGCCGGATTTACAATGAATTGAGCGCGATGAGCACCCGCGAACTTGCTGACATCGGCTTGAGCCGCAACAACATCTCTGAAGTGGCAAAACAGTCCGCTTACGGCCTCTGAGATCACACGGCTACGTAAACACAAACGCTCCGGTGGTTAACGGGGCGTTTTGCGTTTCAAGGAACCGAAAGACGGTCTTTCTTTTTTGCTAGGCTGGTAATTACAGTCGGCTGCATTTCAGAAAGACCTGTTATGTGTCCCGTCCCGAACCGACTGCCTTTGATATCCATGGTCAGCGCATAGTCGGCGTGGGTTACTCCGCACTTCAACCTAGCGAGGCCCCCGTGATGTTGACACACGGCTTTTCCGTCACCCGGATGGGCGTCGGCCACGCCTTTGTCGACTTCGCCCGCAGACTGACCAATGGCGGTGTCGCTGTCTATGCCTCTGATCGCTTGGGACACGGAAATAGTGACGGCCCATTCGAAGCCGCCACCGTACCGGGACATCTACTGCAATTTATTGCCATGCTCGATTTTGCGGAGGCAGACGGCGACGGCCCCATGCGCCTGATGGGGTACTCCCTTGTCTGGATGGAGGCCGCTGTCGACGAAGGTCAACGGCCAGAAAATTTGCTTCACTGATGTTGTCGGCACTGGCTGCCGTTTTCATGAATGACATCGCCAAGAACTAAACTCAGGGAAAGTCACTGAAGCCAAATCGCGAGACTGGCATCTCTGATTTTGACGGGAATGCGTTGGGGCTTAGTTGCGTCGACACGGCCGCTGGTTTTGATCGCTATGATCGCTATGATCGCTATGATGGCATCGATAGGTTCAAAGTTCGGGCTGGGCTGCATCAGGGCGAGCCTGATCAGGTGGTGTCCATCAAATATGCGGAGCGTGATGCAAAGTCTGGGGGGACGCAGACGTGCGTTAGCGATATGAGCAGGCAGATCACGGCTGGAATCGTCTGGCAGATCGTACCTTGTTGTTAAAGTGGACCGTTTTGGACATTCGCGGAATGCAGCCCGCCTGAAGCGGGGCGCGCGAACATTCCCTTCCTTGACGCACCTTTCCGCCACGGCTATACGCCGCCAGTCGGCACCGTAGTTCCGACTCGTATGTAATGCCGTGTGCCACGTTCCCGTCGCTGGGTGTGGTCCTCCGGCCAAAGGAGAAGCGACAATGTTTAAGCTGAATGAACTGTCCGATAACGAAGGTGCAACCCACCGCCGCAAGCGCGTTGGCCGTGGCCCGGGTTCGGGAAAAGGTAAGACCGCTGGTCGTGGTATCAAGGGTCAGAAGTCGCGTTCCGGTGTTTCCATCGGTGGCTACGAAGGCGGTCAGATGCCCCTATACCAGCGTCTTCCCAAGCGCGGTTTCAACAACATCAATGCTAAGACCTACTCGGTCGTGAACGTGGGCCTGATTCAGAAGTTCATTGATGAAGGCAAGATCGACCCTAAAAATGACCTTACGGAAGATGCACTGATCGCATCCGGCCTGATCCGTCGTCTGAAGGACGGTATCCGCGTTCTGGCAAAAGGCGAGATCACAGCCAAGATTACGCTGGTCGTGCATGGCGCATCCAAGGGCGCAATCGAGGCCATAGAAAAGGCTGGCGGTAGCGTGACTGTGACGGCTAAGCCCAAGGCTCGCACCGAAGCGGCCTGATCGCTTGCGGGCGACGCATTCGTCGCCTAGATAGGGTCTGAGTTTTCCCAAACGCCGCCACCGGGATATCCGACTGGCGGCGTTTTTCATATAAAAGAGACTTGCATGGCATCCGCTGCAGAACAAATGGCCGCCAACATGAGCTGGGGCGCCTTCGGTAAGGCGACAGAGCTGCGCAGCCGAATCCTTTTCACTATCGGTATGCTGATGGTGTATCGCCTTGGTACGTACATTCCCGTTCCGGGAATCGACGGCATCCAGCTACGCGCCTTTATGGAAGAGGCGTCTGCCGGCATCGGCGGAATCCTGTCGATGTTTACCGGCGGTGCACTGTCGCGCATGGGCATATTCGCCCTTGGTATCATGCCGTACATCTCGGCCTCGATCATCGTACAGTTGCTGGGTTCCATGTGGGAGCCGCTGAAGAACCTCAAGAAAGAGGGTGAGCAGGGGCGTCGCAAGATGAACCAATACACCCGCTACGGTACGGTTCTGCTAGCCACGGCGCAGGCTTACGGTCTTGCCAAGTCGCTCGAAGCAGGCGGTCTAGCGTCGAATCCCGGTCTGTTCTTTACCGCGGCTTGCGTGATTACGATCGTCGGCGGCACCATGTTCCTGATGTGGGTGGGTGAGCAAATCACCAGCCGCGGCATCGGCAACGGCATTTCGCTTATCATCTTCGTCGGCATCATCGCAGAAGTGCCTGCCGCACTAGCCCAGTTCCTGTCTCAGGGGCGGTCTGGCGCAATCAGCCCCTTCGTGATCGTGGGTGTCATATTGATGGTCATCGCGGTGCTGGCCTTTGTGGTTTTCATGGAGCGCAGCCTGCGCAAGATTCATATCCAGTACCCGCGTCAGCAGCGTGGCATGAAGGTCTACGATGCGTCCTCCAGCCACCTGCCGATCAAGGTGAACCCGGCCGGCGTTATCCCTGCGATCTTCGCCTCTGCCTTGCTGTTGCTGCCGACCACGATCAGCACCTTCTCGGGCGGATCCACCAACGTTGTGATGTCGACCTTGCTGGCCTACTTCGGGCCGGGTCAGCCGCTATATCTGCTGTTCTTCACGGTGATGATCGTCTTCTTCACCTACTTCTATACCCGCGAGGTCGCCTTTAAGACCGATGAGGTCGCGGACAACCTCAAGAACCAAAACGGCTTTGTTCCAGGCATCCGCCCGGGCAAGAAGACGGCCGAATACCTTGATTATGTCGTGACCCGCATTCTGGTTTTGGGCTCTGGCTATTTGGCGCTGGTCGCCCTGTTACCAGAGATTATTCGTAGCCAGTTCGCCGTGCCATTCTACTTTGGTGGCACTTCGGTTCTGATTGTTGTCTCGGTAGGAATGGATACGATACAACAGATTCAGTCTCACTTACTGGCACACCAGTACGAGGGTTTGATCGAAAAATCGCAGCTGCGTGGTAAGCGTGGTACGACCAAGAGGAGGGGACCGGCGCGTCGATGAATATTATCCTACTGGGACCGCCGGGGGCGGGTAAAGGAACGCAAGCGCGTCGTCTGGTTGACGAGCGTGGAATGGTGCAACTTTCAACCGGTGACATGCTGCGGGCCGCTCGCACCTCTGGCACTGATATGGGCAGGCGGGTAGCGGACGTCATGGATCGCGGCGAGCTGGTCACCGATGAAATTGTCATTGGTCTTATCCGCGAGCAGCTGACGAGCGATCAGTCGGCGAACGGTTATATATTTGACGGATTCCCCCGGACGCTTGCGCAAGCCGATGCGCTGGGAAATCTGCTGGCGGAATTGGGCGAAAATCTGGACCACGTGATCGAGATGAAGGTCGATGACAACATACTAGTTGCGCGTATCACTGCCCGTTCGACCTGCGCGAACTGCGGCGAAGTCTACAATGACGACACCAAGCCAATTCCCGATAATGGTGTTTGCACAAGCTGTGGGCAGAAGGCCGAATTCGTGCGCCGCGCCGACGATAACGAAGACAGCCTGAAGACCCGGCTGCTGGCGTATTACAAACAGACCAGCCCGCTGGTCGGTTATTATTACGCCCGCGGCGATCTGAGTTCTGTCGATGGTTTGGCCAGCATGGATCAAGTCGAAAGCCAGATCAAAAAGGCACTGGGCTGACGCTGTCCAGTTGGGAGTTGACCTCCGGCCAATCCGCCACTAATTACCCCCATCCCGCAAGGGAATCACTGCCGTCTCCAAGGTCGCACCTAAAGGTTACGGATTACCTCATATGACATGGGCCCGCCGCACGTCGGAGGAGCCTGCGTTGTGAAAAAAGGGTCTGGCATCACGGACCCGCAACGAAAAGGAAAGCTCACGTGGCACGTATTGCCGGCGTCAACATCCCGACTGCAAAGCGGGTTCCAATCGCCCTGACCTATATTGCCGGAATCGGCAACACCATCGCATCACAGATCTGTGCAGCAACTGGCATCGACGTCACGCGCCGCGTGAACGAACTGTCCGACGCTGAAGTGTTGAAGATCCGCGAATACATCGACGAACACGTCACTGTCGAAGGTGACCTGCGTCGTGAAACCCAGATGAACATCAAGCGTTTGATGGACCTTGGCTGCTACCGCGGTCTGCGTCACCGTCGTGGTCTGCCCGTTCGCGGTCAGCGCACGCACACCAACGCTCGCACCCGCAAAGGCCCCGCTAAGGCCATTGCTGGCAAGAAGAAATAAGGAGTCCCCGTTATGGCACGAGATACCCGCCGGACCGGCAAGAAAAAGGTCTCCAAGAACATCGCAGCTGGCGTTGCGCATGTTAACTCTTCTTTCAACAACACCAAGATCCTGATCTCGGACGTGCAAGGCAACGCGATTGCTTGGTCGTCCGCAGGCACTATGGGCTTCAAGGGCTCGCGCAAATCGACCCCTTACGCGGCTCAGATGGCTGCTGAAGATGTTGGCAAGAAAGCTCAGGAGCACGGCGTCAAGACGCTGGAAGTAGAAGTGCAGGGCCCCGGTTCGGGCCGCGAGTCCGCCCTGCGTGCGCTCGCTGCCGCTGGTTTCAACATCACCTCGATCCGTGATGTTACGCCGATGGCGCACAACGGCTGCCGCCCGCCAAAGCGTCGCCGGGTCTGAGTTAAGCTATCGAATGATTGGGGCCGTGCGTTTGTGCGCGGCCCCAATCTGCAGTTTTGAAACCTCGAGCGCCCGACTTTTTGGACATGAAGTCGAGCAAGGATGGAGGGACTATGATCCACAAAAATTGGGCTGAGCTAATCAAGCCGACACAGCTGGACGTCAAGCCGGGCAACGACCCGCACCGTCAAGCGACCTTGATCGCCGAACCGCTAGAACGTGGCTTTGGCCTCACATTGGGTAACGCCCTGCGCCGGATCCTTATGTCGTCGCTGCAAGGTGCCGCCATCACGGCTGTGCAGATTGACAACGTCCTGCACGAATTCTCCTCCGTCTCGGGTGTGCGCGAAGATGTCACCGACATCGTCCTGAACCTGAAGGGCGTCGCCATCCGAATGGACGTCGAAGGCCCCAAGTGTCTGAGCGTTCAGGCCAAGGGTCCAGGTATCGTCACTGCTGGCGATATCTCGGAAACTTCCGGCATTGAGGTTCTGAACAAGGATCACATCATCTGTCACCTCGACGATGGCGCTGATCTGTACATGGAGCTGACCGTCAACACCGGTAAGGGCTATGTCGCTGCTGACAAAAACAAGCCCGAGGATGCCCCCATCGGCATGATCGCAATCGACGCGATTTATTCTCCGGTCAAGAAGGTCAGCTATGATGTACAGCCGACCCGCGAAGGTCAGGTTCTGGACTATGACAAGCTGACGATGAAGATCGAAACTGACGGCTCGCTGACTCCGGACGATGCTGTGGCTTATGCTGCGCGTATCCTTCAGGATCAGTTGCAAGTCTTCGTGAACTTCGATGAGCCGGAATCGGCTTCTGCTGGTGGCGATGACGACGGGCTGGAATTCAACCCGCTGCTGCTCAAGAAAGTCGACGAGCTGGAACTGTCTGTCCGTTCGGCAAACTGCCTGAAGAACGACAACATCGTTTACATCGGCGATTTGATCCAGAAGACCGAAGCCGAAATGCTGCGCACGCCGAACTTTGGCCGTAAGTCGTTGAACGAGATCAAGGAAGTGCTGTCGGGCATGGGCCTGCACCTTGGTATGGATGTTGAGGATTGGCCGCCAGACAACATCGAAGACCTGGCCAAGAAATTCGACGATCAGTTCTAAGAATAGGGGGTGGGTCACGATCCGCCCCTTATCTAAATGCCCGCAATTGGCGGGGAATACCTGGGCAATACTGCCCCAATAATGCGGCTGACACGCATCAGACCGCTGAACAAAGTATAATTAGGAGATGACCAAATGCGTCACGCAAGCGGCTACCGCAAACTAAACCGGACCCACGAACACCGTAAGGCGATGTTCGCCAACATGGCCGGTTCGCTGATCGAGCACGAGCAGATCAAGACTACTCTGCCGAAAGCTAAAGAATTGAAGCGTATCATCGACAAGCTGATTACGCTGGGCAAGCGCGGCGATCTTCACGCACGCCGTCAGGCCAACGCGCAGTTGAAGCAAGAGATGCACACTGCCAAACTGTTCGAAATACTCGGCCCGCGTTACGCCGAGCGTATGGGCGGCTATTGCCGCGTTATGAAGGCTGGCTTCCGTTATGGTGACATGGCTCCGATGGCGATCATCGAGCTAGTCGACCGTAACCGCGATGCCAAAGGCGCTGCTGACAAGGCCCGTCTGATCGAGATCGACGAAGAGGCGTAAGGCCCCCGATCCTAGCTATCTCGAAAGGCTCGGTCCATCGGACCGGGCCTTTTTCGTTGTGACGGCGGGCGCGCAGACATCTTTCAATACGGGCGGAACGGACCTAGATATATCTCATGCCTGATCTTTTCGACAGTTCATCTATGTCTGCCTCTGCCAGCGCTGGCCCACGCCCGCTGGCGGACCGCCTGCGTCCGCAAAGTCTGGGGCAGGTGATTGGACAGGAACAAGTGCTTGGGCCTGACGCACCGCTTGGGGCGATGCTTGGGTCTGGTTCGCTGTCGTCGCTGGTCCTGTGGGGCCCACCGGGGGTGGGTAAGACCACGATTGCGCGACTGCTGGCGGATGAAACCGACCTGCACTTTGTCCAGATTAGCGCGATCTTTACCGGTATGCCGGAGCTGCGCAAAGTGTTCGAGGCGGCCCGTATGCGCCGCCAAAACGGCAAGGGGACCTTGCTGTTCGTGGACGAGATCCACCGCTTCAATAAGGCGCAGCAGGACGGATTTTTGCCGCATATGGAAGACGGGACGATTCTTCTGGTGGGTGCGACAACAGAAAACCCCAGTTTCGAGCTGAACGCCGCTCTGCTTTCGCGTGCGCAGGTCTTAATATTGACCCGGTTGAACGATGCCGATCTGGAACGCCTCGCGCAGCGCGCAGAAGGCGAGCTTGATCGCAAGCTGCCACTGGACCCGCAGGCGCGTGGTCAGTTGATTAACATGGCTGACGGCGACGGGCGCAGTCTGCTCAACCTGATTGAACAGGTTGCGGCGTGGAAAACGGATAAGCCGCTTGGCACGGACGCCCTGACATCGCGCCTGATGAAGCGGGCGACGAAGTACGACAAATCCGGTGACGAGCATTACAACCTGATCTCTGCTTTGCATAAATCGGTGCGCGGCTCGGACCCCGACGCCGCGCTTTATTGGCTGGCGCGCATGCTGACCGGGGGTGAAGATCCACGGTACCTTGCCCGCCGTATCGTCCGTATGGCGGTCGAGGATATCGGCCTTGCCGATCCACAGGCGCAGCATATCTGCATTCAAGCCTGGGAAACTTACGAGCGTCTTGGCAGCCCAGAGGGCGAACTGGCGCTGGGGCAAGCGGTGACCTACCTCGCGCTCGCGCCCAAATCGAACGCGGGTTACGTTGCCTTCAAGGCCGCTATGACCGCCGCGAAACAGACCGGGTCCGAACCGCCGCCTCGCCATATCCTGAACGCGCCGACCAAGCTGATGAAAGAACAGGGTTTTGGCGCTGGTTACGCCTACGACCATGACGCCGAGGAGGGTTTTTCAGGCCAGAATTATTTCCCCGATACGATGAAGCGGGGCATCTACTATTTGCCAGTTGATCGCGGGTTCGAGCGCGAGTTGAAGAAGCGGCTCGATTTCTTTGCTGGATTGCGCGTCAAGCGTCAGGGCAGCACGAATTGACAAGTTCACCGGATCGGGCGACAGGGGGGCATGATCTTGACTGCTTTCACTGTGGCCCTTGGCGGGGCAATCGGCGCTACGTTGCGCTGGCTTACTGGCATCCTGACGCTTCGCGTAATGGGGCAGGGGTTTCCGTGGGGCACCGTCACGGTGAATGTGCTTGGCTCGCTTTTCATGGGCGTGGTCGTCGTGACGCTGGCGGAAAAGAGTGGCATGCGCGCCGCCCCCTTTCTTATGACTGGACTGCTGGGCGGCTTTACGACATTTGCGGCGTTCTCGCTTGATGCGGTTGCGCTGATGGAAAGAGGCCAGTTCAACCTGGCGGTTGCCTATATCGGCGGCAGCGTAATTATCGGACTGGCGGCGCTGGTCTTTGGAATGACTTTGACACGGATGGTATTGGCATGAGCGGCGGTGTTCAGACGCGGGTAATCGGCCCGGACGACGGCGATCAGCGGCTTGACCGTTACCTGCGGCGGCTATTTCCGCACCTGACGCAGGGTAGGATCGAAAAGATGTGCCGCAAGGGTGACATCCGCGTCGATGGCGGCCGGGTGAAGTCGAACACGCGGCTGGACGTCGGGCAAAGCATCCGCATTCCGCCCCTGCCGACTGAAGCGCAGGTCGATGCAGAACGCAGCATGATGAAGCAAGGCGTCACCAAGGCTGATGCTGCGCTGATCATGTCCTGTGTCATCTATCGCGACGACCACATGATCGTCATCAACAAACCTGCCGGTCTGGCGACGCAGGGCGGCACCAACACCACCCGCCACGTTGACGCGATGTCCGAGGCGTTGATGTTCGGCTATGATGAAAAGCCACGCCTTGTACATCGTCTGGACAAGGATACCTCTGGCGTTCTGATCCTAGCGCGCACGCGCATGGCCGCCAAGCAGCTGACCGAAAACATGAAGCACCATGCCACGCGCAAAATCTATTGGGCCGCCGTAGCCGGCGTGCCACATCCCCGCGCCGCGACGATCAAATACGGTCTGATTAAGGCACCCGGCCACGGCAAGGGCGGCGAGAACGAAAAGATGCGCTGCGTGCACCCCAAAGACGTAGACAGCACCGAAGGTGCCAAGCGCGCAACGACGGATTATGCTGTGCTGGACACGCTGGCTAAGCGGGCCGCATGGGTCGCTCTGGTTCCAATCACAGGCCGCACGCACCAGCTGCGCGCCCACATGTCAGAGATTGGCCACCCGATCATCGGTGACGGAAAGTATGGCGGGACAGATCAGGAAAATATGGGCGACGGCTGGGGCGCTGGCATGGGCGGTGATATCAGCCGCAAGATGCACCTGCATGCTCGGTCGTTAACGATTGAGCATCCGGAAACCGGCGCGATCCTTCACCTTACGGCGCCGCTGCCAGAGCACATGCAGCGTACTTGGGATTTCGTCGGCTGGCAGGTGAGCCACGCGCCGGTTGATCCCTTCAATATGCCCGACTGATCGCCGGGACCTGTGATACCTGATCTGCGCCTTGTCATCTTTGACGTGGATGGAACGCTAGTCGACAGCCAGGCGGAAATCCTTGGCGCGATGACGCAGGCCTTCACCGCCGTCGACCTGGCCGTGCCAGGCCGGGCACAGATTCTGTCGATCGTCGGTCTGTCGCTGCCGGAAACCTTTTGCGTGCTGTGTCCGGATCTGGATAAGGCAACGCGGGATGAATTGACGTCGCAATACCGCGCATCGTTTCATGATCACGCCACGGCAGACCTGGAACGACGTAGCCCCCTGTTTCCGGGTGCATTGGATGCATTGCAGCGGCTGCAGGCGCAGGATCATACGCTGCTGGCGGTCGCGACGGGCAAATCAAAACGTGGCTTGGACCGGCTTGTCGATGAACACGCCCTGCAGGGCCTGTTTGTCAGCAGCCAGACTTCTGACTTTCATCCGTCGAAGCCGCATCCGTCCATGGTCCTGACCTGTCTGGCGGACGCTGGGGTGACGGCAGGGCGCGCGGTCATGATTGGTGATACGAGCTATGACATGGATATGGCCCGCGCAGCAGGGGTCGCGACCATAGGCGTGGGCTGGGGCTATCACGCCCCGGACACCCTTGGGGCAGATCGCTTGATTGATACTTTTGCGGCTTTAGATGCCGCCATTGATGACCTTATCGGAGATCCCGTATGAGCGACTGGGCCCCCAAAAGATTCTGGACCAATGCCACGACTGTGGCTCGTGACGGCGGCTTTGCCGTGGATCTGGACGGCCGCGCGGTCAAGACACCCTATAAACAGCCGCTGATCATGCCGACGCAGGCCATGGCAGAGCGTGTCGCTGCCGAATGGCAGGCCCAGAGCGACAAGATCGACCCCACGACAATGCCTGCCACTCGCGCTGCCAATTCCGCCATCGACAAGGTCGCGCCGCAGTATACTGCCGTCGTCGCAATGCTGGCGTCCTATGGTGAAAGCGATCTGCTGTGCTATCGCGCGGCGCAGCCCGATGTGCTGGTCGCCGCCCAGTCAGAGGCATGGGACCCCTGGCTGGACTGGTCAGCACGCACGCTGGACGCGCGCTTGCATGTCACGACCGGCGTCATGCCGATCCCGCAGCCAGCTGATTCGCTGGAAAGGCTGCACGCTCATGTTTGCCAGTTTGACCCCTTCGCGCTGACGGGATTTCACGATTTGGTGCAGCTTTCGGGCTCTCTTGTGCTGGCCACGGCTGTCGCATCGGGTGCGCTTACACCGCACTCTGCGTGGCCGCTCAGCCGTATCGACGAGGATTTCCAGATAAGCCAATGGGGCGATGACGAAGAAGCAGCCGAAGCGGCTGCTATCAAACGTCAGGCCTTTTTTGATGCCGCGCTGTTTATGGACCTCAGTCGTTCAACCTGAAGCGGTCACAAAACAGGCCAATCCGGCCAAACTGCCGTTCAACTAGGCAGATACAGCCGTTTGACCCGGCGGTTACCCTTGACCTCTGGGCTGGAAACCGCCCAATCTCTATCCATTGAGGGGGAAACCCATCAAAATCCAACCGTTCAGACAAACAGAATAATTGGCTGCCATTTTAAGGGCAGATACTCAGAAAGAGGTAATAATGAAAAAGACCGTATTTTTTGGAACGCTGGCAGTTGCCGGTCTGACAGCTGTCAGCGCATCCGCTGCAACGCTGGATGACGTCAAGGCACGCGGCCACCTGAACTGCGGCGTCGTGACCGGCCTTGCCGGTTTTGGTGCACCGGACGCCAATGGCGTTTGGGAAGGTTTTGATGTCGATGTGTGCCGCGCTGTTGCGGCCGCCATATTCGGTGACAAAGACGCTGTCGAATTTGTTCCTACAACCGGCGAAACACGTTTCACTGCGCTGTCCTCGGGCGAAATCGACCTGCTGGCACGTAACACGACCTGGACGATGTCTCGCGACACCGACCTGAAGTTCGACTTCGTCGGCGTGAACTACTACGATGGTCAGGGCTTTCTGATCCCAAAGTCGCTGGGTGTTACATCCGCCAAGGATCTGGACGGCGCAACCGTCTGCATTCAGACCGGCACCACAACAGAACTGAATCTATCTGACTTTTTCCGCGCCAACAACATGAGCTATCAGCCCGTCGCCATTCAGACGAACGCCGAAGGCCAGCAGCAGTACTTGGCTGGTGCCTGCGACGTCTATACCACAGACGCTTCTGGTCTGGCTGCAACGCGTGCAACCTTCGAAGCACCCGAAGACCACGTCCTGCTGCCCGAGATTATCTCCAAGGAGCCGCTGGGCCCGCTGGTCCGTCACGGCGACAACGAGTGGGGCGATATCGCCATGTGGACGTTGAATGCACTGATCGCAGCTGAAGAGCTGGGCATCACCTCTGCCAACATTGCCGAAATGTCCGCAGCACCCACCAATAACCCTGAAGTGAACCGTATCCTGGGCACCGAAGGCGAGCTGGGCGCGATGATCGGTCTTGACGCCGGTTGGGCCAAGAATGCGATCATGGCCGGTGGCAACTACGGCGAGATCTTCGAGCGCAACATCGGTGAGAACACGCCGATCGGTCTGGCTCGTGGTCTGAACGCACAGTGGACCAACGGCGGCCTGCTTTACTCGCCGCCCTTCCGCTAAAAAACAGACGAAAGGCCCAGTTTATCCTGGGCCTTTCGTCATACCGCATCAAACGAGTCAACGAACGCCTGCCAGCGCGTGGTGCATCTGGGCCAACCGGAGCAACCTGAATAATGACTGGTACTGCCCGGGGAGAATGAAATGTCATTGATGACGGATAGCCCGCCACGCGAAAGCTTTCGGCTGAGCCAGCTTATTTACGACACTCGCTATCGGTCACTGACCATCCAGGTTCTGACGCTGATACTGGTTTGCGTCGGGATCTATTGGCTGATTAACAACTTACTTGCCAACCTGACACAGCTTGGCCTTCAGCCCGATTTTAGCTTTCTGCAAAGCACCGCTGGGTATGATATCGGCACTACCCTGATCCCTTACACTAGCGGCAGCACTCACTTGCAGGCTGCGTATGTCGGCATCGTAAACACGCTGCTGGTGGCCTTCCTTGGCGTAATTCTTGCCACGATCATCGGTGTTCTGGCGGGCATTGCACGCCTGTCCAAGAACTGGATCGTCAGCCGTCTGATGGCCGTTTATGTCGAAGGCTTTCGCAACGTACCTTTGCTACTGTGGATCCTTCTAATCTACGCTGTCTTCACGGAAGCCACCCCGCAGCCCCGCGATTTCCGCGTTGGCGAGGATGGCACTGCTGCCGCTTCGATGATTTGGGATAGCTTTGCCGTCACCAATCGCGGCTTCTATTTGCCCGCACCGGTCTGGGGCGCGAACTCTGGTATTTTGATCGGACTGTTCCTAGCCTCTGTAGTCGTTGCAATCTTGTATCATCGTTATGCGAAAAAATTGCTGTTCGATACTGGCCGCCTGTTGCCAATGGTCTGGCCGATGTTCGCCATCGCCTTGGTCCCCGTCATTCTGGCCTTCTTCGGGCTTGGGCGTCCGGTTTCGCTGCAATACCCAGAACTGTCTGGCTTTAACTTCAGTGGCGGCATCCAGATCAGTAACCCGCTGATGGCCCTTTGGCTGGCCCTGTCGCTTTATACTGGTGCCTTCATCACTGAAATCGTGCGCGCCGGTATCCTGTCCGTGTCCAAAGGTCAGTCAGAGGCGGCCGCCGCCCTTGGTATCCGCCCCAACCGCGCGATGAACCTTGTGATTCTGCCGCAGGCAATGCGGGTGATCATCCCGCCACTGACATCGCAGTATCTGAACCTGACCAAAAACTCGTCCCTTGCCATCGCCGTCGGCTATCCCGACATCCGCGCGACGCTGGGCGGGATTACTCTGAACCAGACCGGCCGCGCGCTCGAATGCATGTTGCTGTTGGGTCTGTTCTATCTCGCCCTGTCGCTGATTATCTCTTTCGGGATGAACGTGGCGAACAATTCCATGAAGCTGGAGGAGCGCTGATATGAGCGATACAAACGCCCAAACCGTCGCTTATGTACGAGAGGGCATGCTAGCCCAACAACCGCCTCCTGTGGCCGAGGCGGGGGTCGTTAAGTGGATCCGCAGCAACCTGTTCCCAACGTGGCTGAACGCGATCCTTACGCTGATCTCGATCTATGTCGTCTATGCGATCCTTTCAGGCATTATCCCTTGGTTTGTCAGCCCAACGTGGTACGCCACATCCCTTACGGAATGCCGGGAAATCTTTTCTGCCTTGGGCCAATCGACCGAGCAGGCCTGCTGGGGTGTCATTCGTGACCGCTGGAGGCAGCTGCTGTTCGGCTTCTATCCTTCCGAGCATTACTGGCGCCCGACTGTCGCGCTGATCGTCCTGCTGGCTGGCCTTGCGCCCATCCTGTTCGGACGTTTCCCGCGCTGGTTCTTGAGCTTCTCGCTTGCCTCGCCCTTCATCATCTTCTTTCTGCTGTGGGGCGGGTCGATCTGGCTGCCGATCGCCATTGCGCTGGGGTTCGTTATCGGCGTTGCGGTCTTCCGCGCACTGTCGGGCGTGAACCAGATTGTCGCAATGTTGGGTGGTGTTGTTATTCCAATCATCTACTGGCTTTTGTTTGCCGGTCGGTTGAGTAACGAACTGAACGGCCTCGTGCCCATCGGGCTTGAAGCCATCACGTCCACGCAGTTTGGCGGCTTCATGCTGTCGATCGTCATCGGCGTGTCGGCCATCGTTCTGTCGCTGCCGCTGGGGATCATGCTGGCCCTTGGCCGTGCATCCGACCTGTTCATCGTGACCAAACTGTCCGTCGGCTTCATCGAGGTCATCCGAGGCGTGCCGTTGATCGTCTGGCTGTTCACCGCGTCCTTGCTGCTGAACTACTTCCTGCCGCCGGGCACGAACTTTGACCTGACCCTGCGGGTTATCATCATGGTGACGCTGTTCTCTGCCGCCTACATCGCTGAAGTTGTGCGCGGCGGCCTCGCTGCTGTGCCCAAGGGCCAGTACGAGGGGGCCGATTCGCTGGGTATGTCCTATTGGCAGTCCATGCAGTTGATCGTGCTACCACAGGCGCTGAAGATTTCGATCCCGGGGATCGTGAACACCTTTATCGGTCTGTTCAAGGATACGACGCTGGTGGTCTTCATCGGTCTGCTTGACCCGCTGGGCCTGACTAATGCGATTCGCGCCAGCACCGACTGGAACGGCATCTATTGGGAACTCTATGTTTTTATTGGCCTGATGTTCTTTATCGCCTGCTTCAGCATGGGCCGTTATTCACTGCACCTGGAGAAAAAGCTCCAGCGTGAACACCGTTAAGGGAGGCACGACTATGTCAGAGGCCGTTCAAAATCGCGAAATCAACCGCAGCGCCATGCAGGTTAGCGACGAAATCGCCATCGAAATCAATAATATGAACAAGTGGTATGGCACTTTTCATGTGTTGCGGGACATCAACCTGACGGTGAATCAGGGCGAGCGTATCGTCATCTGTGGCCCGTCGGGCTCAGGTAAATCGACGCTGATCCGCTGCATCAACCGACTGGAAGAGCACCAGTCCGGACAGATCATCGTCGACGGGACCGAGCTGTCCTCGGACCTGAAGAACATCGACAAGATCCGGTCCGAGGTCGGCATGTGCTTTCAGCACTTTAACCTGTTTCCGCATCTGACGATCTTGGAAAACTGCACGCTGGCCCCGATTTGGGTGCGTAAGACACCCAAGAAAGAAGCCGAAGCCACGGCGATGCATTTTCTGGAAAAGGTGAAGATCCCCGACCAGGCGCACAAGTACCCTGGTCAATTGTCGGGCGGCCAGCAGCAGCGCGTCGCCATCGCACGGTCCTTGTGCATGAAACCCCGCATCATGCTGTTCGACGAGCCGACGTCGGCACTGGACCCTGAGATGATCAAGGAGGTCCTTGATACTATGATCGAGCTGGCGGAAGAGGGCATGACCATGCTCTGCGTCACCCACGAGATGGGATTTGCTCAAGCCGTGGCGAACCGCGTGATCTTTATGGACCAAGGTCAGATCGTGGAGGAGAACGAGCCGCATGCTTTCTTTAACAACCCGCAGTCGGACCGTACCAAATTGTTCCTGAGCCAGATCTTGGGTCACTGACCAGAGCCAATTCTTTGGCGAAAAATCGGAAAAGGACGGGGGTCAGCCTGCTGACCCCCGAGGTATTTCTGTCGAGAAGATATGGACCGCGTGCCGTCTGGCGCGCGGTCCTTATTGTTTCAGATCGGCTGGGGTCACAAAATCAATGCAGGTGCCCCGGCGGATGTCGGACCAGCGTTCGGCGTCAAAGCGGATCACAGCTGTGGCTGCGGTTGGATAGTCATCAAAGCGTTGATGCGACGGCGGCGCGTTCACTAAGTGCTGCGCGGCTAGTCCGATGCCGGGGTTGTGGGCGCAGACCAACAGTGTGTCCGTAATCTGCGCCTTGACGCGCCGCACGATAATATCGGCAGACGCATTATAAAGCGCAGGCAAATATTGTGCATGATCCGGCAGGTCCAAGCTGGCCATGACATGTTGCAACGTTTGGCGCGTGCGCATGGCATCAGAGGACAGCACCGCGGCTGGGACGTGCCCAGCATGACGTAGCCACGTACCTATTGCGCGGGCATCCCGGGCTCCGCGCTCAGTCAGGGTTCGGTCATGATCCGATGCCATTGGATCGTTCCAGCCGGATTTGGCATGTCGCATCAGGATCAGTGTCAGGGACACCTATCAATCCTGCCGCGATTTTACGCGCGTTTCCGTGGACCGGATAATCGACCCGGCACCGTGTTCAGTGAAAAGCTCCAGCAGAGAGGCGTTCGGTAGGCGCCCGTCAAGGATGACGACAGCGCGCACGCCATCTTCGATCGCCTTGAGCGCGGTTTCCACCTTGGGGATCATGCCTCCTGCGATGGTACCGTCAGCGATCATCTCGCGAATCTGGTCGGGGTTCAACTGGGTCAAAACTTCGCCGCTGGCATCTTTCACACCGGCAACGTCTGTCAGCAGCAGCAGGCGATCCGCCTTAAGCGCGCCTGCGATAGCCCCGGCCGCCGTGTCACCATTGACGTTGAAGGTTTCCAGAAAATCCATGCCGGTCGCGACGGGGGCGACCACGGGAATGATGCCGGCACCGTACAGATCTCGTAGCACTTGCACGTTCATTTCCACCGGACGCCCAACGAAGCCAAGTTCGGGATCGTCCGCCTCTGCCACCATCAGATCGTCGTCCTTGCCCGACAGGCCAACGGCGCGGCCGCCTTCGTCCATGATGGCTTGTACAATCCGCTTGTTCACAAGGCCGGTTAGGACCATTTCTACCACTTCGACCGTGGCCTGATCGGTCACCCGCTTGCCACGGATGAACTTTGATTCGATCCCGAGCTTTTGCAGCATCTCGTTGATCATCGGGCCGCCACCGTGGACGACGACAGGGTTCATGCCGACCTGTTTCATCAACACGATGTCACGGGCAAATTCGGCCATCGCGTCGGCATCACCCATGGCGTTGCCGCCAAATTTCACGACGACGACAGCGCCAGAGTATCGTTGCAGATAGGGCAGGGCTTCTGACAGAGTGCGCGCCGTGGCGATCCAGTCTCGGTTCATGTCCTGCGTCCTCATGGCTATCCCCCGAAGTATGTTATCAAGGGATAGCGGAGCGCGCGATCACCCTCAAGCGACGATCAACGCGTTGGCAGGCCGTGTTTAGGCTTCGATTGAGGCAATCACGGCGCGTAGCGCGGCAATTCCATCGCTTTTTTCCGAACTGGTCAGAATCAGTTCCGGGTAGGCAGCTGGATGTTTTGCCATAGCGGCGCGGGTTGCGGCCATGCTGGCCTCTAGGTCGGACCCTTTAACCTTGTCTGTCTTGGTCATCACGACCTGAAAGGTCACGGCGGCGCGGTCCAGCAGGGTCATGATCTCTTGGTCCACGGCCTTGGCACCGTGACGGGCGTCAATCAGCACGAAGACCCGGCGCAACGTTGGGCGGCCTTGCAGGTAGTTTTTCAGCAGTGCCTGCCATTTGGCCACGACGGCCACAGGCGCATTGGCAAAGCCATAGCCGGGAAGGTCTACGACATAGAGGTCACCGACTGTGAAAAAGTTGATTTCCTGCGTTCGGCCCGGCGTGTTTGACGCCCGTGCCAGACCCTTGCGGCCCGTCAGCGAGTTGATCAGGGAGGATTTGCCGACGTTGGACCGCCCGGCAAAGCAGACCTCTAGCCGGTCGGCGGGGGGCAGACCGTCCATGGCGACAACTCCCTTCAGGAACGTCGTCTCGCCGGCGAACAGCAGGCGGCCTTTTTCAAGCGCCTCGTCCGAGGGCATCTCGATTTCTGGGAATGGCAGTTGCATCACAGCACCTCTAATTCGTCGCCAAGGGCGATCCTGCCGCCGGTTATTACGGCTGCATAAACGCCAAAGTCGGTATGAGTCCAGCCATCGCGCAATGCGCCCAGTGTATCAGCGTCGCGCAGGCCGGTTTGTGGACTGGCTGCTGTATGGGCACAACGGGCGATTCGCTCTTCGATACGCAGGACAACGGCACCGATCCGGATGTTGCGGCCAAGCCAGTCCCATTCGGTCCAGGGTGCCAATCCGTCCAGCCAGATATTACCGCGCCAGCGCTCTGGCTCCAATGGCCTGCCCAGTTGATCCGCCACTGCCACATGGCTGGCGGTGTTCATAAGAGAGACCGAGGGATATTTGGTATCCGTCATGCCGCGCACGCCCGCAGTGACGAGCGTCTGCGGTGCAGCCCGTCCCGGCTGGGTGAGGGGCGCGACCCAAGCGATGAAGGCGGCGGCACCAGCAGGATCACCGGGTTGAATGACAATATCGTGCAAGTCCGGGTGCCGCATGTGCAGCGTTCCCGCATCTTCGTCCAGCTTTGCCGAGATGGCGGCCAGCGCGGGGTTGCGGGTTCCTATCATGAAGGTGTGGCATTCATCCCAGCCCCCCTGATACCGAGAGGCACCGGACGTTACCGCCCAGCGCCTGTCGTATGGCATCGTCTGGCCTGCAATCAGCGTGACGGCCTTCAGAGCCTCTCGTCCGTGGCTTTTGATCGGATGCCGCCACAGCGCGGCGACAGTCCCAATCACTTGGCCTTCGGCTTCTTGGGGCTATTCGCGGCGGCGCGCTCGGCCTTTTTACGGCTAAATGTCGAACTGATGTTGCCAAAGACGTCAGGCTTTGCCCCGTGGCTCCGCATGATCAGATACTGCTGCATAAAGGTGATCGTGTTGTTGGTGATCCAGTACAGAACCAGACCAGACGCGAACCCCCCGAGCATGAACATGAAGACCCAAGGCATCCACGCAAAGATCATCTTTTGCGTGGCATCTGCTGGGGTTGGGTTCAGTTTCTGCTGCAACCACATCGAGATGCCCAGCAGGATAGGTAGAACGCCGAGGCTGATGATGTGGATCGGAGAGGTGATATCGGGCGTGGCCCAAGGGAATAGGCCAAACAGGTTCAGGATCGATGATGGATCAGGTGCTGACAGGTCGCCGATCCAGCCGATCCATGGCGCGTGTCGCAGTTCCAAGGTGACGAAGATCACCTTGTAGAGCGAGAAGAAGATCGGGATCTGGATCAAGATCGGCAAGCACCCGGCAGCCGGATTAACCTTGTTTTCCTTGTAAAGCTTCATCATGCCGGTCTGCAATTGCGATTTATCGTCGCCGGCGCGTTCCTTCAGCTTCTCCATCTCAGGCTGAAGTTCCTTCATCTTGGCCATGCTGACGTAGGACTTATAAGCCAGCGGCAGAACAAGGAGTTTCAGGAAGAAGGTCAGGGCAATGATAGCAAATCCCATGTTGCCGATCAGCAGGTTCAGATGGTGAAGTACCCAAAAGATCGGCTTGGTCAGGAAAAAGAACCATCCCCAGTCAATGCTATCGACAAAGCCAGTGACGCCTGCGGCTTGATAATCGCGGATAGTTTCCCATTCCTTGGCACCGGCGAAGAGCTGAGTTGTCACGCTGGCCGTGGCACCGGGGGCGACGGTCTGCGCGTCCTGCACAGCCTCAGCCTGAAAGATATCGCGTCCGGGGAAGTACTTGGCCACCGACCGAAACGGCACGGCCTGGTTGGGGATCAGAGTCGTCATCCAGTAGTGGTCGGTATAGCCGATCCAACCCGCACTGGTCACGTCCTGCCGTTCGGCATTGGTACCGTAACGGTCGTCGACCGCAAAATCCAGCATCTTCTTGTATTTAACTTCTTCCAGCGTGCCGTCGGTCATGCGGACAAGACCCTCGTGCAGGATAAAGAAGTTCTGCAGGTCAGACGGCATGCCCTCTTGGCGCAGCATGCCGTAGGGGTACAGGCTGACCTCGGCGGTGCCGGTGTTTTCGACACTTTGCGCGACGCTGAACATGTATTTGTCATCGACGGAGATCTGGTTGCGGAAAATCTGGCCAGCGCCGTTGTCCCAGACCAGCGTGACTGGCGTCTCGGGCGTCAGCGTCTCGCCATCCTCGACCGCCCACAGTGTGTCGGGGCCGGGCACTGCATCGGCGGCGATCCCACTGGCGGCGGCCCAGCCGAAGGACGCGAAATAGGCGTCTGGCGTCCCGCTGGGCGACAGCAGTGTCACCTGAGGCGAGGAGTCGTTGATGGCTTCGTGGTACTGCGTCAGCTTCAGATCGTCGATCCGGCCGCCCAGCAGGGAAATCGTGCCGGACAGTTCCGGCGTCCGCACTGTTACACGCGGCGCGTCAGCGACGGCTGCAGTTGCGGGGTCAGTGGGTGTTGCGATGCCGCCCGTGACGGGATCAGCTGTCGGCAGGGTCGCATCCTGCTGTTCCTGTACCGGCTCAAGCGTCGCGGGGGCCTGTACCTCTGGCGGGAACAGGAACGTCCAGACGATGATGGCCAGCGTGCTAAGCACAAGGGCCAGGATCAGGTTCTTGTTTTGATCTTCCATGCGTCGTGACCATCCGTCTGTAAAATCTGGTGGGGTTGGTTCAAACCGCCTGACCCCCAAAGGTCAAGGGGTTTCAGGCTCTTTGTGATTAAGAGAAAGCCCGGTAAAATCGAACAGCGCCGTATCAAGCAGATGACTTGGCCTAGTGTTCATCAGGGACGAGAAGATTTTCTGCCGCCGGCCTGGGCTGTTCGACTCCCAGCTATCGAGCAGGCGCTTGATCTGCTGGCGCTGCAGCCCGTCCTGCGATCCGCACAGATCGCACGGGATGATGGGATAGTTCATGTCGCGGGCGAACTTGTCGCAATCGGCCTCTGCCACATGGGCGAGGGGGCGATAGAGGAAAAGATCGCCCTCGTCGTTCTTTAGCTTGGGCGGCATGGTGGCCAGCTTGCCGCCATGAAAGAGGTTCATGAAAAAGGTTTCCAGAATATCATCGCGGTGATGGCCCAGCACGACGGCGGTGCAGCCTTCTTCCCTTGCGATGCGATACAGGTTGGCGCGGCGCAGACGCGAACACATCGTGCAAAGTGTCCGGCCCAGCGGAGTCTTGTCCATGACGACGGAATAAGTGTCGCGGTATTCGATCCGGTGCGGCACGCTCATCTTTTGCAGAAATTCCGGCAGGACCGTCGCTGGAAAGTTCGGCTGTCCTTGGTCCAGGTTGCAGGCCAATAGCTCAACCGGTAGCAGGCCGCGCCATTGTAGTTCGTACAAGATGGCAAGCAGAGTGTAGCTGTCCTTGCCGCCTGACAGGCAGACCAGCCACTTGCCGCCCGGCGCGATCATGCCGTAGCGTTCTGTAGCCTCGCGGGTTTTGCGGACCAGCCGCTTGCGCAACTTCTTGAACGCGACCGTGTCCGGTGCGCCGTGGAAAAGAGGGTGAATTTCGGTTTCGTCAAGCATGGCGAATTACCTACTGCGGCAGGGGTCAAAACACTAGATAAATAGACTGCTGTTGTGGTCATTTTGTCAGGTCGCGCCAGCCGATTTTTCGGCGAAAAAACGGAGGTCACCAAATTTGCGTCGAAAACTTGGTTTGTGCTAGTCGGGAACGTTGTCGATGCCTGATCTACCCCATGGATGGCAGCGCCCAACGCGCCGCAGTGTCAGCCAGCCACCCTTGATAGCGCCGTGACGCTCCAGCGCCTCAAGCGCGTAAGCAGAACAAGTCGGATGAAAGCGGCAGCCATGGCCGACCCAAGGCGACAGTAGCAAGCGATAGGCGCGCACTGGAGCGGCCAGAACGTACGCGAGCGGCGTCACTGATTCACCTTTCCAAGCGCGCGTATCAGGTCTGACTGCAGTTGCAGGAATGGCAAGGTTCCCGTCGTCTCCGCCCGACCCACAAGGACATAGTCCCAGCCGGGGCGGCCATGCACTGGCAGGATCAGGCGCGCAATCTCGCGCAATCGCCGTTTCGCGCGGTTCCGCGCCACAGCGTTGCCTACCTTCTTGGAGCAGGTGTAGCCCACTCGCATCAGATCGTTGCCATCGTCGCGGTGGCGCCCCTGCAAGTGTATGCCTGGGGTGCCTTGCCTGCGACCGTGGCTGGCGGCGATGAAATCACGTCGCTTTGTAAGAATTTCCGGACGCAACAAAGCCGCCGGTTCCCCCTTGTCAGGCGTATCCGGCGGCGACATGTCGGTCATCGTCAAGTGACGCTTACGCGCTCAGCTTGGCCCGGCCTTTGGCACGGCGGGCATTGATGATCTTGCGGCCAGACGGCGTAGCCATCCTGGCACGGAAACCGTGACGGTTTTTGCGGACGCGGTTGCTGGGTTGGAACGTGCGCTTCATCGCTTGTCCTCCGGTTCGGGGGCCAAACCCGGGATGGATTCGAGGCCCGTCATTCATTCAGACTTGCCCTTTAAGTGGCGGACCTTCGGGTGTCAACGCTGCTGCGCGGGAAGATTTGCTACGGTGTGCAATAACTTTTGCAACCAATTGTTACATTTTGGTCCCTAGAGCGCGTGTCCGGGTCAGTTCCGATCAAGGCCCCGTGAGCCGACTATCCGCCGCGGGTCCCCTGCGCCATGAAGGGTGCCAAGGTCCAGCGCCCCTGCGGCAGAAAGAGTGACGATGTCCGATACGACCACCCCTAACCATATTTTGCGCCGCCTGCCGCTGATCATCATTGTGATTGTCGCAGCATTTGGGGCGTGGTTCCTGCGTGACTATTTATCCTTTGACGCGCTTAGCCAGAACAGAGAGGCGCTGCTCGCCTTTCGTGACGCTAACTACCTGTTGTCTGCGCTGGGCTTTATTGTAGCCTATGTGGTGATCGTGGCCTTCAGCTTGCCGGGCGCGACGATTGCTACACTGACGGGCGGCTTTTTGTTTGGCAGCTTTCCGGCCGCGTTTCCGGTACTGCCTGGTGCGATTCTCAACGTGGCCGGGGCCACGATCGGCGCGATCTCGCTGTTTCTTGCGGCTCGCTGGGGGCTGGGCCAATCTCTTGCAAAAAAGATGGATGCGAGCGACGGCGTTGTGAAACGCATCAAGGACGGCATCGACGATGACCGCAACCAGTGGTCCATGCTGTTCCTGATCCGCCTAGTTCCGGCGGTGCCGTTCTTCGTCGCCAATCTTGTGCCTGCACTGGTCGGCGTTCCGCTTTACCGCTTCGCCGTAACGACCTTTTTCGGAATCATGCCCGGCGCGGTCGTCTATACGTCCGTCGGCGCTGGTCTGGGCGAAGTGTTCGCCCGCGGCGAGGCACCCGATCTGGGAATCATCTTTCAACCAGAGATTCTGTTGCCGATTTTGGGCCTGTGCATTCTGGCTGCCCTTCCACTGATCCTTAATGCCGTGCGCGGTAAGAAAGGCCTCTGACATGAGCCGTATCGAAACTGACATCTGCATCATCGGGGCCGGGTCGGCCGGCCTGTCCATCGCCGCCGGGGCCGCCCAAATGGGAGCCCGCGTTGTCCTGATTGAAGGACACAAGATGGGCGGTGATTGCCTGAACTACGGCTGTATCCCGTCCAAGGCTCTGCTGGCTTCGGCAAGGCATGCTCATGCAGGGCTGGATAACCCGGACTACGGCATCGCGCAGGCACGGCCAGAGGTCGACTATTCCGGTGCCAAGGATCACGTGCATCGCGTCATCGATGCCATCGCCCCCGTCGACAGTCAGGAACGCTTCGAAGAACTGGGCTGCACCGTCATCCGCGAAAACGCGCGCTTCATCTCTGCAACGGAAGTGCAGGCCGACGATACGGTCGTCACGGCCCGCCGCTTCGTCGTTGCAACCGGCTCCGGCCCCTTCGTGCCGCCGATCGACGGGCTGGATAGCGTAACGGTCCACACGAACGAGACGATCTTTGATCTGCGTGAAAAGCCCGATCATCTGCTGATCATCGGTGGCGGCCCTATCGGCATGGAAATGGCGCAGGCGCATGTCCGTCTGGGCTGCAAGGTCACCGTCATCGAAGGGGCCAAGGCCATGGGTAAGGACGATCCTGAGATGGTCGTCATCGTGCTGGACAACCTGCGCCGCGAAGGCGTGGAAATCATCGAGGACGCGCAGGCCAACCGTATTAGCAGTTGCGACGGTACCCTGACGGTGCATACGCCAAAGGGCGATTTTACCGGTTCTCATCTGTTGGTAGCAGTAGGCCGCGCCGTCAATGTCGACGGCCTTGGTCTGGACAAGGCCAATGTGGATCACGACCGTAAGGGGTTAAAGGTTGACGGCAGCCTACGCTCTGTCAGCAACAAGCGCGTTTATGCGGCGGGCGATAGTGCCGGCGGCCTGCAATTCACCCATGTCGCGGGCTATCATGGTGGCCAACTGGTTCGGTCGCTTGTGTTGGGCCTGCCGTCCAAGGTGCGAACCGACCACATCCCGTGGGTGACTTATACCGACCCCGAACTGGCCCAAGTCGGCCTGACAGAGGCGCAGGCCCGCAAGGTTCATGGCGAAAAGCTTACCGTCGTGCGGTCCGAATATGCGCACAACGACCGCGCCAATACCGAATTGCAGACCCGTGGCCTGATCAAGGTCATGGTCGTTGGCGGCAAGCCAGTTGGTGCATCCATCGCGGGTCATCTGGCGGGGGAATTGATCGCGCTTTGGGCCATGGCGATTGCCAACAAGATGAAGATGCAGGCAATTAGCAATACCGTTCTACCCTATCCAACCTATATGGAATTGAACAAACGGGCAGCTGGGGCATATTTCAGCCCTAAGCTGTTCGAAAGTGATATGGTTAAACGGATCGTGGGGTTGGTGCAGCGCGTCCTTCCCTAACGTTGGAGGTGCAATGCTGAATACACTCTCAGGTCGCTTCCTGATTCTGACCGTCATCTTCGTGATGCTGGCAGAGGTATTCATTTTCGTCCCCTCGGTTGCCCGCTTTCGAGAAGACTACTTGCTGGCCCGGCTGGAGCGGGCGCAGATCGCGTCGTTGGCTGTTGAAGCCACCGACATGATTGCGCCCGAGCTAGAATCAGAACTACTGACCAATGCGGGCGTCTTCAATGTCGTTCTGCGGCGTGACGACATGCGGCAGCTGGCGCTGTCCTCTCCTATTCCGTCAGAAGTCGCGGCCACCTATGACATGCGCGATCCGTCTGGCACGGCCCTGATTCGGGCGGCGTTGGGCACCCTGTGGGATCAATCCCCGCGCATCATCCGTGTTATCGGCACCCCTGTCCGCGGTGGTGGCCAGCTGATCGAGGTGACGATGGATCAGATGCCTCTGCGCAGCGCGATGATTGAATACGGTCTGAACGTGCTGCTGCTGTCGGCCATCATCTCTGTCATTACCGCTTTGTTACTGTTCCTTGCCGTGCAGGCCTTTTTGGTTCGACCGATCAAGGGCGTCATCAGGCACATGCAAAGCTATGCAGAGGCACCAGAAGACGCCCGCCGCATCATCGAACCCAGCGCTGGCGTGCGAGAGCTGCGTGATGCAGAAGACGCGCTGCAGATGATGCAAACGCAGTTGACGTCTGCCTTGCGTCAAAAAGAACGGCTGGCGCAGCTAGGAGGCGCAGTCGCCAAGGTCAGCCACGATTTGCGCAATATCCTGACATCAGCGCAGCTTTTCACCGACCGGATCGAAGGGTCTGATGACCCGCTTGTCATCCGCATGGCCCCAAAGCTTGTCGGGTCGATCACCCGGGCCGTGCACCTGTGCGAAAGTACGCTGGCTTTTGGCCGCGCTGACGAACCTGCGCCGCGTCTGACACGTGTGAACCTGGCCCAGATCGTCGACGAGGTCGTCGAAAGCGAGCGCCTTGCTGCGGGCGATTACCCACTGTCCTTTGCCGAGGATATTCCCGCCACCATGACTTTGCGTGCCGATTCCGAACAAATCTATCGCGTGCTGTCGAATTTGGTGCGCAACGCCCGGCAGGCTGTCACCGCCACCGGCAACCCTGGCGAGATTTGCATCTGCGGCGAAGAAGATGACACCCTGTGGCGCATAACCGTGTCCGACACCGGCCCCGGCCTGCCGCCGAAGGCTCGTGAATACCTGTTCCAGCCGTTTCAGGGGGGTGTACGGAAGGGCGGGGCAGGGCTTGGTCTTGTGATCTCTGGTGACCTTGTCCGTGGTCATGGCGGCCGCCTGACTCTGCTGCGAAGCGATTCCACGGGCACAGCTTTCGAAATTGCCCTGCCAAAAGCAGACTTTGCACTTTCTACTGCGACCCCGTGATTTTTTCTGCGTTTTGCGCTTGCATCGGCTAGGCGCCCCAGCTAATCCCACCACAGGCGGATTGGTAGCTCAGTTGGATAGAGTACTTGACTACGAATCAAGGGGTCGGGGGTTCGAATCCTCCCCAGTCCACCAA
>Ga0209491_10000668_pt1 | contig 69115 bp, 70 predicted proteins | sample BON02_FD_187213 | JGI IMG/M metagenome (GOLD analysis project Ga0209491, IMG submission 187213) | Freshwater microbial communities from Lake Bonney liftoff mats and glacier meltwater in Antarctica - BON-02 (SPAdes) (version 2) | ecosystem: Environmental > Aquatic > Freshwater > Ice > Glacier... | reverse complement strand
TTCGCCGTGGACTGGGGAAATCTGCTGGTGGGAGTGCGTAAAAGCTCGGGAAATTCGGATTGCTTAAACTTTAAGCAGATGAATTTTTTTAAAACAGGGGGTTTTCGGCCAGGCACTACATATAGGTCGATGGGCGCAGACGGAAGGTGTAGCGGTTGCCACTTTGCCAGACGATCTTGTCGGTCAGCGGTTCGCCAGCCAGAAAGAAGATCTTCTTCTGCTTTGCGAAGTCGGTCAATGCCAGTCCGATGTGGGACAGGAAGGTACCGGTCAGCACATCGACCTGCTCGCGCGACACCAACTCCTCGGCCACACGCACGGCATCGCCAGGGTTGCCATTGTCATCGCGCGTGATCAGTTCGAGCTTCTTTCCGTTCACGCCGCCGGCGGCGTTGATCTCGTCGACAGCCTGCTCCATGCCCTTCTTGTAGGGCTCGAGGAAGGCAGGGAAGGCCTTATAGCTATTGACTTCGCCGATCTTGATCACGCCCTGCGCCTGGGCCGGGAGGCTGGCCATGGCGATGCTTGCACCGGCAATCACCGCGGCTGCCGCTTGCTTGAACTGTCTATGGAATGTCATTGTCGTCTCCAGTTGATGATGATTACGTGTGGGAAAGGTGAGGGAGCCGGGACGCTAACGCAGACCGTCTTCGCCCTTGATGTCGGCAACCTGCAGGCCGCCGATGCGGGGCAGCGGGCGACCGCTGTCGGTGACCACGATGGCCACGACGATCTCGTTGGCGCGCGGTGCGTCGCCGATGCGCGCTTCCATCGCGTCGAAATGGCTGCGCACATACGCGGCATCCTTGTGCCCGAGCGGAACGTCGATCGTCGTGCCCAATCCGCCACGCTTCTTGCTCGACGGAACCAGTGCCGCGCCTTTTTCGACTTCGGCGCGCAAGGGGGCCCCCATCTTCGGGTGCAGGATCGCGGCAGCGTGCTCAAGTTCGCCGGCCTCGCCGACGATCGCCGCCTTGCCATAACTTTGCGCCTGGCCGGGCTCTATGCCGAGCGCCTGTACACACTTGCCGCCCAGCAGGGCGCCGAGTTCCTCGCCGATGGCCACCAATTCATCGAGCTGTTCGACGAAGCGCCCGGCGTAAGGGTTGTCGATGACGGCCATGGCGAGCGCGCGACGCGTGGGCGGAACCACCGGACGGTTCATCTCGATGTGGATTTCATCGACCTGCACGACGATTTTGCGAATCTTGGCGGACATGGGTACTCCTGGTTGCCTGTGTAGGTGTCTTTCGGCGGCGCGCGCCTCAGCGCAAGCCGTCCCATTTGGCGATGTCAGCCGCCTTGAGCCCACCGACACGGGCGTGTATGCGCGCCCCCGTGCCCATGGCCAGAACGAAGACCAGTTCATCGGCCGCCGGCGCGCCGGGAACGCGAACTTCGATGGCGTCGAAGTGGCTGCGAACGTAGGCGGCGTTGATATGCGTCATCGGCACGTCGAGCGAGGTGCCCGGTCCGCCCACCTTCTTGGTCGACGGCACGATGGATAGACCATTGCCGGGTTGGCCCGACTTGTCTTCTCCCTGGCCTTTCATATAGGCGGCGCGGTCGCCCTTCCATCCCAGCAACTCACGCATGGCGTAGCCACCGGGCACGTGCCAAAGCGCGCCATGCTCGAGTTCGCCCGCGCTGCCGATGATTGCGCCCTTGCCGTAGCTTTCGATCCGCTCCACCGGAACGTCCATCGCCGCGCGCAACCGGTGTGCCATCGTGCTGCCCAGCGGGTTGAGCGCCTCCATCATCGGCAGGATGTCGGCGACGTAGCGGCCCGCGAACGGATTGGTCAGAACGACGCCAATGCTGCCCCGGCGCAGCGGCACGGCAGCGACCGGGCCGAACTCGTGGTGAACGTCTTCTACGTGGGTGAAAATGCGGCGTATCTCGATCAGGCGGCGTATCTCTATCATGCGTGGTTTCCGGTGGAGGTGGATCAGGCTGCCGACAGCGCGTCGTTGTGGTGATGGCCTGGTAGCTGCGCCGCCGCCGCGTCGGTTGTCAACGCCTGCCCCTGGCACACGAGGATAGCGGACCATATCAGGCCAGCGGCGCGCAACTCTTGTGCCCGCCGCAGCCCGCACAGCAAGGCCTGGCGCACCACCCGGCTGGGCAGGCGCGCAACGTCGACAGTGACCGCGATTGCGCCGAGGTCGCTGTCGTCCCTCAGTTCCCTGGCCGGGCGCCGTACGATGCCCGGGTGTTCCACCGCCACCGCATTGCCGATCACGGTGGCTGCTGCGTCGGCCTCGGCGGCGCTGCGGGCGAGAACCGTCACGGTGTCGGCGATGCCGAGCGAGAAGCTTCGACCACGCCAGCCGCTGCTGGCAAGGCCCCGCACCGGGAGCGCCCAGCCCACATCGAAGTGTCCGTCGAGGTCGAGCCCGTCCACCACTTGGCGCGCGTCCAGCCGGGCCAGGTCGGCATACAGGCCCACGCGCACGGACTGACCGGGCGCAAGGTGCAGCGCGATATCGCCGCCGTTGTTGACCCAGGCGCGCGCGATTCCAGGGCGCTGGTAGTGCTCGATCAACTCCTGCGCAACCGCCCCCGCCACGCTGGCCATCGCGGTGATGAAGCCGGCTCGATAGGGACGGCAGGCCGCCCACATGCGCTGCGCCACGCGGCCATGCAAGGGGCAGGGTCCTCCGCGCAGCGGCTGGCGCAGGATCGGCAGTTCGGCCACCAGCTCCTGCAGGACCGTCTCGAAACGCCTCCAGGCCGCGGCATGGGCAGCTTGCACGGCGTCGGCCTGTCCTTCGGCGCCAATCGTGATGTCGATCGGGCCATGCTGGAAGTGCCAGCGACCATCAGGGAGCGGTGAACGTTGCGCGTGCATCGTGGTCTCAGCCCAGCAAGGGGGGTCGACCCAAAGGCCAGGGGTTGCCCGGCGTCGATTCGATCCATAGCCGGGCAGACGGCGCGCCATCGTTGTGCCAGGCGCCGCGCCGCAGCACCTCGTCGAGCGGGCGCACGTGGTCTGTGTGACCGCCGAGCGCGCCGAAATCGTCAAGTTGCATGCTGAACTCGATCGGCGCCACGATGGCCGGTGTCGGCACGGTGCCGAAGCTGTGGTCGGCCATGCGCATGACGTCGACCATGAAGGTGATGCCACCGCCCGGCCAGATGTAGGCTGGCGCGCCACCGCAGGTGACGTTGACCAGCGCCTGTTTGATGGAGCGCGTCAGCAGCACCGGGTTCTCGGTCACGCCGGCTCGCAGGCTGCCGCCAGCGCCACCGAGGAACAGGACCGTGCACAGCGAGGGCTCGCAGTTTTCGCCGATGCGGTTGACGATGGATTGCAGTGATGGCGGCATTTCGTGTTCGCGCGGCACCAGGGCCTCGTCGAGCTCATACCATGAGGCATGCTCGCCGGTGGTGGATGTCATCAGCAGGCGCAATCCAGGCCAGGCAAACTTCTCATCCCAGCCCTCGATGATCGAGAGCGGATCAGCGATATCGGTACCGCCCCAGCCGGAGCCCGGGTTGGCGACCTGGAAATAGCGACCTGGGGTCGATTTGCGCCCGCGCATCTTGATGCCCGAGCGACGCATATCCAGGCAACGCCCGGCCTGGTGTTCGGTCAGCACGCCGGTGATGTGATCGTCGACCACTATCACCTCGTCGGCCAGTCCGAACATCTGCTTGGCGAAGATGCCCACGGTGGCGGAACCGCAGCCCACGCGCATACGCTCTTCCTCGACTCCGTTGACGATCGGCGCGCGCCCGGCCTGGACGATCACCTGCGAGCCGCCATCGACCGTCAGTTCGACCGCCTGCTTGTTGCCCAGCGACTCCATCATCTGGACCGTGATCCGGCCCTCCTTCTTGCTGCCGCCCGTGATGTGGTGCACGCCGCCCAGCGACAGCATCTGCGATCCGTATTCGGCGGTCGTCACGTGACCGACGACCTCGCCCTTGCAGCGCACGTTGGCCTGCTCGGGACCCAGGTAGCGGTCGGTGTCGATCTTCACCTTGAAGCTGCAATAGCTGAAGATTCCCTCGGTGACGACGGTCACCATGTCGATGCCGGCCTGCTTTGATCCGACGACGAAGGGCGCTGGCTTGTAGTCGGGGTAGGTTGTCGACGAGCCGACTCCGGTGACGAACACCTCGTCGGCCAGTAGCAGATCACCGCTCCAGTCAGAGTTGGGAGCCGCGGGCACTGGCTTGCCCTCGGTCGAGGGAAGTGCGGCCCGATCGGCGAAGGCCACCAGGCTGCATTGCGCGTCGGCGATCGTCCTGCGAAGCAACAGCACGGGATCGACGCGCACCAGCGTGCCGTCTTGGTTGGCGTATCGGTCACAGGCGCCTATGCGCCCGACACCGATCTGGCATAGCACGGGGCAGGCATTGCACTCGATCTTGTCGCTGGCCATGCGATCGCTGCGCGGGCGCGAGCGCTCCAGCACCGTGGGCAAGTCGATGCCTGGCAGGCCGTCGGTCCGGGTGTGTTCTGTCAACGTGTCGGTCTCCAGTTGCACTTGTCGAGTTCATCTTGTTCATGTAGGATTCGCTGAACATTGATGGTGCAAGCGCTACATGAATCGAAATTTAGCATATCCGCTTGGATCTGGCAAACAGTTTTTCCCGCCCCGTCGGCGGGACATCGAGGAGGCCCGATTGACCGATCCGGCTGCGGATAGCCGCGTTCGCTACAGGCACGGCGCCGGTGCCAAATTCCGTCGAACTTGGAACACTGCACTGACATTGATGTCAGTGCGGGGCCCCACTGAATACCCTGAGAGCTAGAACATGAGTGCATTCAATGAAGAGCGCGTGTTGAGCGTCCATCACTGGACAGACCGGCTGTTCAGCTTCACGACGACGCGCGACGATGCACTGCGCTTTTCGAACGGGCACTTCACGATGATCGGCCTGCGCGTCAACGACAAGCCGTTGTTGCGCGCTTACAGCATTGCCAGCGCAAACTATGAGGACCATCTGGAGTTCCTCAGCATCAAGGTCGACGATGGACCGTTGACCTCGCGCCTGCAGCACATCCAGGTTGGCGACACCGTCATCGTCGGGCGAAAGCCGACGGGTACCCTGGTGGCTGACTACCTGCTGCCGGGCAGGCGGCTGTATATGTTCGCCACCGGAACCGGCCTGGCACCATTTATGAGCATCGTGCGTGATCCCGAGACCTATGAGAAATTCGAGCACATCGTGTTGGTGCACGGAGTGCGCAAGGTCGATGAGCTGGCCTATCACGATCTGCTGGTCGAACACCTGCCCTCGCACGAATTCCTGGGTGACATTGTGTCGTCGCAATTGCAGTACTACCCGACCGTAACGCGGGAGCAATACCGCAACATGGGCCGCATTACCGACCTCATCGGCTCGGGCAAACTGGGGCAGGACCTGGCTTTGCCCGAACTCGATCCGGCCAGCGACCGGGTGATGATTTGCGGCAGTCCTGGCATGCTGCGCGATCTCAAGCGTTTGCTCGAACTGCGGGGCTTCAAGGAAGGCAATACGTCCACTCCCGGTGACTTCGTCATCGAGCGCGCGTTCGCCGAGAAATAGTCCCCATGCCAACCCGTCCTTCCGCTCGACCCGCTGCCAGCTCTGAGCGCAAGCCTGGCGTGCGCGCCCTGGCTGCCCAGGCAACGCGCGAGAGCTTGCTGCGCGCGGCGATCAAGGTGTTTGCCAAGCACGGTCTTGGCGCGACTGTCGACAAAATTTCGAAGGCGGCCAAGTCCTACGACCGCATGATCTACTACTACTTCGGTAGCAAGGAGGGTCTATTCGTTGCGGCGCTTGAAGAGATCTATCGCCGCTTCAATGAAGCCGAGTTGGCGCTCAGTCTGGATGTGGAGCGCCCGATCGAATCGTTGGAAGCGGTGGTGCATTTCGCATTGAACTATTACCGACGCAACCCGGAGTTCGTGACGATACTCAATAGCGAGAATCTGGCGCGCGGCAGGCACATCAAAAAGTCCCCGCGCGCCCGCGAGTATTCCTTGCCCGCGATCGGCGTCATCGATGGCTTGCTACGCCGCGGCGTTGAATCAGGGATATTCCGCGCAGACGTGTCGGCGCGCGACATCTACCTGCTGATCGCGGCGGCCGGATACTTCTACCAGTCCAATCGCTACACGCTGTCGGCCTTTCTCGGTGAGGATCTCGAGGCCCCCCAGGCGCTGGCGCACTGGGAAGCCTTCGTCAAGGACAGTGTGATTCGCACTGTCTCCATCGGTATCTCCGGCAAGACCGCGTCTTGACCGCGGCTGGCATCCGGATTGCCTTGGGATCTCTCTCAACACCACTTAACCGCTCAAGGAGTCAAAACCGTGGCACAAGCAAGCAGTGATCTGAAGTCGGGCAAAGTCGTCGTCCGCAATATCGGCCTTCTCTTGTCGGGTGATATCGACCACCCCGTGCTTGACGCCGACACGATTGTTGTGCACGACGGGCTGATCACGGCATTCGGCAAGGAGGCGGACTGCGACCTTGCGCAAGCGGCGCTGGTCGTCGATGCACGCAAGACCTGTGTATGCCCGGGCCTGATCGACAGTCACGTGCACCCTGTCTTTGGCGACTGGACCCCGCGCCAGGGGCAGTTGGGCTGGATCGACTCGAGCATGCATGGTGGCGTGACGACAATGATTTCCGCTGGCGAGGTGCACCTTCCCGGGCGGCCCAAGGACATCGTCGGCCTCAAGGCGCTGGCCATCACGGCGCAGCGCGCCTTCGACAACTTCCGGCCGGGTGGCGTCAAGGTGCTGGCAGGCGCCCCAGTCATCGAGAAAGGCATGGTCGAGCAGGACTTCAAGGACCTGGCCGATGCCGGAGTCAAGCTGCTTGGTGAGGTCGGTCTGGGCTCGGTCAAGGCGGGCGAAGAGGCACAGCGCATGGTCGCCTGGGCTCGCAAGTACGGCATCCAGAGCACCATCCACACCGGCGGCCCGTCGATTCCGGGCTCGGGCATGATTGACAAGGACGTGGTGCTGGAGGCCGACGCCGACATCATCGGCCACATCAACGGTGGTCACACCGCGCTGCCGGAGGCCCACGTTTGTGAACTGTGCGAGAAATCCACGCGCGGCATCGAAATCGTTCACAACGGCAACGAAAAGATTGCCATCGCAGCGGCGCAGACCGCAATGCAACTCAAATGCCCGCACCGGGTGATCCTGGGGACCGATGGGCCAGCCGGATCGGGCGTGCAGCCGCTCGGCATTCTGCGCATGGTCTCGTTGCTGTCGAGCTTGGGCGGTATTCCGGCCGAACTGGTGTTCTGCTTTGCAACCGGCAACACGGCGCGTATGCGTGGACTCAACTGCGGATTGATCGAGGTCGGGCGCGCGGCTGACTTCGTTTTCATGGACCGGGCCCAGCACACCGCGGGCCGCAATTTGCTTGAGAGCGTGCAGCTCGGCGACCTACCCGGTGTCGGCATGGTGATGATTGACGGCATCGTGCGATGCGGCCGCAGCCGCAACACGCCACCCGCCACCGAGATTCCGGTCGTCGTCTGAGGACGAGGCTTGGCAGACGTTTGCAGAGCCTCGCCACGACATGGTGTTGGCGCAGTCGACTGCATGGTGCTCTCGTCCGACTGGTGAGAGCCGGCGTGGCCGGATTCACCCGGCTTCATGGGCATCTCCAGCAAAGGTGCGAACGGCCGACTGCGATTTGCAGGTTCGCCGGAACTCGTTCTCGCGCGCACGGCGAAGTGCCCGGATGCAGTCGCGGTTACCAGTGCGCATCGGTCAGGGGAAAGCTCGCGATCAGAACCACCTCCTGGAAGCCGCCGGCCACGGACACCCCTTCACCATCAACGCTCGTTTGCGCCTCGGCACAGTGTCGCGACAGTACGTGAAGGCCCGGTGGCGTAATGCCAGTCGACGGCTGGAAGCGACGGTGGCCGTGGGCAAAGAGCGTGTCGCCATCCGCGTACAGAAAGTTGGCCGGCCCCAGCACGCGCAGCTCGGCAGCGAACGCGGCCACCACGTCCAGGCGTTCTTCGATGGAAGGCCGAGACTGTGATCGCCCATGAAGCTGATGCAGGCGATTGAGCAATGTACAAAACGCAAACTCCGAGTCGGTGTGACCCACGGGCGCATAGCGATCTGAGAGCAGCAGGCCCGATCGCTCGATGCCCGCCAAGTCACCGTTGTGCGCGAACGTGTGCATGGCGCCCGCGAATTCGCGGACGAACGGTTGGGTGTTGGCAAGAGACACCACGCCCTGCGTGGCATGCCGGATGTGCGAGATGGCCAGCGTGGTCTTCGGTCCCTGGTATTCGAGATAGCGAACCAGCGGGCTGTCACTGGCCGCGCTCGGCTCCCGATACAGCGCCACATCGTGACCCTGGTAGTACGCCACGCCCCAGCCATCGCGCGACACGCCCGGTGCGCGCTGTGCGAAGACAGCGCCTCCAGCGAGAACGTCAATCGTGTGGCATGCCGACTCGACATGGCCAGGAGCTCGCACATGGCTGTTTCCTTTGATCAAAACCGGTCGAGCCAAGGCCCGATGGACAGTAGTGCTGGAGCATATTCAACCATGAAGAAGGGCCGCGCCGCCGGCACCAACATCGCGGGTGGTGACGCGAGCTTCGACGGCGCACTAGCAGCCTGTCGGACTTTCTGGACAAATTCCCTTCTAAGACACTCCTAATTTAATAGCGCCCCTTGTTAAAATACAAGGCTTGTCCAAGCAAGCAATTCACGCCATGTCCCACTTCATCGTTGCAGACCGCAAGACCGACTTTCTGCTACCCCCGTCGGTAGAGGATTGGCTCAATGAAGATCACCTGGCGCGCTTCGTGGTTGAAGTCATCGATCAACTTGACCTCTCCAATCTCACCCGCAAATACGCGGGTCGCGGCTCCAAGGCCCATCACCCGGCCACCTTGTTAGCCATTCTGGTTTACGGCTACGCCACCAGCGTGTTCTCCAGCCGCAAGCTGGAGATGGCCACTTACGACTCAGTGGCCTTTCGCTTTATTGCTGCCAACACCCACCCCGATCACGACACCCTGGCCACCTTTCGCCGCCGGTTTCTGGACGAACTCGCTGGTCTGTTCGTGCAGGTGCTGGAAATGGCCCAAGAGATGAAGCTGCTCAAACTGGGCACGGTTTGCTTGGACGGCACCAAGATCCACGCCAACGCCTCACGCCACAGCGCACTCTCGCACGGGCACATCGTCAAACTGCAAACCCAAATCGAACTCGAAGTGCAAGAACTACTGGCACTGGCTGAGCAGGCCGACAGTGCCAACATCCCCGATGGAATGGATTTACCCAAAGAGCTCAAGCTGCGCAAAGACCGGCTGAGCGCGATGGCTGTGGCCAAGGCCAAGATTGCTGAGCGCGCTGCCCAGCGCTACGCCAAGGAGAAGGCAGAGATTGACGCCAAGATGCTCAAGCGTGCAGCCAAGGAAGAAGAGAGCGGAAAAAAGCCTCGCGGTAAACAACCTACGCCGCCCGTGGCCGGCGTGCGGGAAACCGACCAGATCAATCTCACGGACGAAGAGTCGCGCATCATGCCGGTGCACGGTGGCGGCTTTGAGCAAGCCTACAACGCACAGGCGGCGGTGGATGCGGCAACGATGCTGGTGGTGGCCACGGGAGTGACGCAGGCGCCCAACGACAAAGAGCAAGTCGCGCCCATGCTCAAGACACTGCAAGCGCAAGCACCGCAACTCGGTACCGCGAAAACTCTGATTGCCGACACCGGCTACTGCAGCGAGAAGAATATTCTGGCGTGCGAGGAAGCCAACATCGAGCCGCTGATTGCCGTGGCCCGCGAGGATCATCATCCACACTGGAGAGAGCGCCATACCGAGCCTGCCCCTTTGGCCGAAGGAGCTACGCCGGTTCAAACCATGGCGCATAGCCTGAAAACATTGGCCGGTGCCGCCAGCTACGCTTTGCGCAAGCAGACGGTGGAGCCGGTCTTTGGGATCATCAAGTCGGTGATGGGCTTTCGCCAGTTCTCCCTGCGCGGTTTGAAGAAGGTGACCGGGGAATGGAATCTGGTTTGCCTGGCTTGGAATGTGAAACGCATGGCCGTATTGCGTCTGAAAACGCCTTAAAGGGGGGAATTACCATGAAAAATGGTCAAATCCATCGAAATATCGCCCAAACTGCCTGTTTTTTTAAGCATTTTTGAAATGGCACGGTTTTCTGTCGGATCAAGTCCGACAGGCTGCTAGGCACGACAATTACCAAGTTCCAGAATCTGGAAATCGGTCGCACTGGGCTCACTACTACCCGAGCGCGCAGGCGATGCACATCAAGATCGTGGCCGAGCGCCGCACCGGCCGCTTGCTCGGCGCACAGATAGTCGGCGGCGAGGGCGCGGGCAAGCGCATTGACGTGCTTGCCACCGCGCTGTGGAACGGCAGGACCGTGAACCAGATAGGGGGCATGGATCACTCCTACCCACCGCTGTTCTCGCCTGTCTGGGTCCCGGTACTGCTGGCGGCGGGCAAGGCGGCGTTGAAGACCTGATACGAGTCGGCGTTGTCGAGGGATGCCTCAGCCGGCATAGACCGAGCCGCTTGGCCAAGGAGTCTCGGACTTCCCACTTACGGGGCAGCGTGGAACGAATGACCGGTTCGTCGTAATCCCCCATGTAACACGGCTGCCGCCTTCGGGTCGTTGGCAGAAGTTCGGGGCCCGCCAGTTACTGGCCGCTTTCACAACTTGAAGTCGTAGTTGATCGTCAGCGGCGCATGGTCGGTGAATTTTCCCACCTTGTAGATCGAAGCGATCCGTGCCTTGGACGCGAGGCCATCAGTCGCCAGGTCGCAGCTGCTGGCGCAAAAACCTCGCATGTCAGCCGCACAAAATCGGATTTCCCGCGCTGGATCGATCCGCGCCTATGGTTGGCTTTCGGCCCCGAGAGCCGCTCTTGATGCCGCGCCGTCTGCAGTTCACCGGCCCTCACTAAGAGGGTACGCATGCACTTCCCGGACCGCCGCCGGCTCGACCTCCATGAATTGGGCCTGGACGACGCCAGCGCGGCCGCCGCCGCCGGCACGCGCGCGGCCCCGAGCGCTTTCCTTTCACTGGCCGCAAGGACTCGGCGGAAGGCACGCTCTCGGACTCGGACTCGGACGCGCTGCGCGTGTTCACCATCCGCACGTTGGTGGCGGCGAAGGTGAGCGATGACAACCGGCGCATCGTCCGGGCCGTCCTCGGCAACGTGCTCGGCATCCTCGGCCTGGCCGCAATCATCACACCGCTTTCGGTGAACATCCAACTGATTCGCCAGGAAGCACCGATCCTGATCGGCTCGGCCATCCTGCTCCTGGTGCTGAGCCTCGACGGCAGCATTGGCGGCGTCGATGCGCTGTTGCTGTCGGGCTTGCTGGTGGGCTACACCGTGTTCCTGATCGTGCAGTCGCGCGCCGAGCTTCGCAAGCTCCGGCATTCCAGTCGCAGGCGTCAGCCGATCCAGCCCGGCAACCAGGTTGCGATTCCCGGCATGAAAAACACCGCCGTCAGCAGAATCAGGCTCATCACCACGTACGGAATGACCGCCACGAAAATATGCGCCATCGTCACCGAGGGAGGTGCGACACCCCGCATGGTCATCAACAGCAGGCCATGCGGCGGCAGCAGCAGACCCAACTGCATGCAGATCAGGAACATCACGCCGAACCATACCGGGTCAATGGCCAGCACCTGCACGATCGGCATGAAGATTGGCAGCGTGATCATCATCATGCTGATCTGGTCGACGAAAATGCCCAGGAATATCAGCATCGCCAACATGCCCACGATGATCATCTCGGTCGACAGGCCTTGGCCGGTGATCATCTCCACCATCCCGTTGCTGGCACCCGAGAACGACAGGATCTGCGCAAACGTCGTGGCGCCCAGGATGATGAAAAGGATCATGCCCGAGATTCCAGCCGTGCCCTTGAGCGCCTTGATCAAGGCATCCAGCGTCAGCGCCCGATAGGCCATGGCCAGTGCCATGGTCGCAAACGCCCCCAGCGCCGCACATTCGGTTGGTGTGGCCCAACCTGCGACCAGCGCGCCGACCACGACGCCGAAGATTGAGAGGGTGGGCAGGACATAGCCGAAGAACAGACTCCAGCGTGCCCAGCCACGGTGCACGATGGCATCTTCCGGGTCCACCGGCGCCAACTGCGGGCTGATCGACACGCGTATCACGATCCACGCCACGAACGCCACCGACAGGATGACACCTGGCACCACGCCGCCGATGAGCAGCTTGGAGATCGAGATGCCCGACAGCGAACCCAGCAGCACGGTCAGCGCCGACGGTGGAATCAGCATGTCGACCGCGCCGATCGCCATGATCGGACCGGCCGCGATGGTCGGATGGTAGCCGCGCGACAACATGATGGGCAACATCAGAGAGCCCAGCATCGCAGTGGTGGCGATGGTCGAGCCCGATATTGCCGAAAACACGGTTCCGGCGACGACCGCCACGACCGCCAGCCGACCGGGCACGTGTTTGATCAGCCGCTCCACGCCTTCGATGACCTTGAGCGCCAGACCGGTGTGGAACAGGACCTCGCCCATCAGCACGAACAAGGGAATGGGCGTGAGCGAAAACGCCGTCACTGAACTGACGCTCGAGCGCGCCAATTGCGCCAGGCCGGCTTCGCCGCCCATATAAAGCCACGCGCCGATGATATTAACGGTGATGAAGGTCAACGCCACCGGCATGCCGATGAACAGCAAGATGGTGGAGCCTCCCAGCATCATCCAGGCGGACAGGGCCCAGGCACTCATGATGTTGTCCTGACCAAATTGTGAAAGGGCGACCCGCGGCGCACCGCGCCACGGCGCCAGGGAATGCTGGTGCCGATCATGCTGCGCTCACCGCGTCGTGGCGCGGACCGCGTTCGCCCTGGTACAGGCGCGTCATGCGAAACAGCATTTCCAGCGCCAGCAGCACGAACACCACTGGCAGCGGCGCCAGCGCCCACCATTCCGGTGTGACCAGCGTCTTGATGTTGACCGCACCCGACGCATAACTGGACCACGCCGCCTGGCTGCCGTACCAGGCAATGACGCAACAACAGGCCAGACCGATGACATCGCTGACCCATTCCAGGCGCCAGGCCAGTTGGCGCGGAATGGCCTGCAGCACGATGTCGACCCGAATATGCTGGCCTTGGCGCAACAGCCAGGGCGCCACCGTCATCGTGATCAGGTAGAGCATCAGCTCGGAGATCTCGTTGCTCCACGCCAGTCCACGCGGCATGCCGGGGATGGCGACGTTGCGCAGCAGCACGTCGCCCACGATGATCAACATCATGGCCATCAGCAGGGCACAGCCGACCAGCGCCAGCGCCGCCAGCATCCGGCCATAGGCGTCGGACAGGCGTTGCAGACTCACTTGGAGAACAAGGCCTTGAAGCGCGTTGCGATCTCGGGGCTCTGCTTCATCGCCGCTGCCCAGCCGGTGGTGTAGGCGCCGTCGCGGTAAGCCTTGGATGCGGCAGGGTCGAAGCGGATGGTCTCGATGCCCGCTTTCTCCTGGCGCACGGTTTCGTCTTTGGCGTATTGAATCCAGAAACCGTTTTCGGCCTCGAGCGCCAGCAGTTGCTTGTTCAGGTAGGCACGTTGCGTGTCGGTCAGTTTCTTCCACACCGGCAAATTCATGATCAGTGACACCTCGGCATCATAAAAACCGGGGTCGATGCGGAACTTGGTTTTTTCCTGCCAGTTGAAGTCGAAGATGCCGCCGATGGGCCATCCGTATCCATCGACCACGCCGCGCTCGAGTGCGGTATAGACCTCGCCCGGTGGCGTCGTGACGACGTTGGCGTTGAGCGACTGGAAAAAATCGCGGTACACCGGCGTGATGCGGATTTTCAGGCCGGTCAGGTCGGGCTTGTCGACCTTCTTGTTGGTATAGATGTGGAACGGCTGGTTCTCGACCATGCGCGCCAGATACTGCAGATTGCCCTTGTCGTTCCAGACCTTGTTGATCGCGTCGAAGGCGCCGTTTTTGCGCTGCTCCGCCACCGTGATTTGCGTCAGCTTGAGGAAATCGGCTTCTGGCATCACATTGGTATAGAACGCGCCGGTGGCCAGCGCCATGTCCACGACACCGGTCTTCACCGCATTGCCCGCCTCGAACGGAGGAATCGCCTTGGGTCCGCCGAGGAAACTGAGCTGCAGCACGCCTTTGCCTTCGGCGTTGACTTTGGCGATCCACGGCAGCAGCCGCTGCACATAGATGCCGTTTTCGCCAAACGCGCTGACCAGGCGCAGCGTCACTTCCTGCGCCGAGGCGGCGGTGGTAAAACTGGCCGCGATCAGCAGTGCGGCAGCGGTTTTGACGAGGTGGCGCTTTTTCATGGTTGTTGTCTCCTAGTATTGGCAGGGTGGGCGAAGAAAGGGAAAGCAGCGCCAAGAGGCGCTGGGCTGCTGCGTTGCATGCTCATGTCACAGCTGCCAACAGATCGCACAGCCACGGCCAGTTCCCGGGGGCCCAACAGGGGCGGGCGAGTCGCTGGTGAGCGTGGTTTTGGACATCGGAGGACGTTTGCCGTGGTTGTGGGAACACAGGCATCGCGACCCTGTTCAAAAGGCGCAGCGTACCTGACTTGGCGCAATTTACGCAGGTTGGCGTCATCTGGCAAATCGCGATATCGAATGCGTTACATTGATGTCATGAATAATTCGGGTCAACCCTTGGGCGCCGCACAAGGCCTGTCGGCATGAACTTTCGCCAGTTGGATCTCAATCTGCTGCGGGTGCTGGCGGCGATTCATCGCGCCGGCTCGGTAACGCAGGCCGGCAAGGCGCTGGCCTTGTCGCAGCCGGCCACCAGCAACGCACTGGCCCGGCTGCGTTATCACTTTGATGATGAGCTTTTCGTCCGGGCGCCCTCCGGCCTGAAGCCGACGCGCCTGTGTGAGCAACTCGCGCCTGCGGTCTTGTCGCAGTTGCAGCAACTCGAAACGCTGATGTCCGGGCATGAAACGTTCGTGCCGGCCGATAGTGACATGCACTGGCGGTTGTCGTTGTCGGACCTTGGGGAGATGCTGTTTCTGCCTGAGTTGGCGGGCGCCTTGCGCAGTCAGGCCCCGGGATCCCATCTGTCTAATATTTCTGTGGCGGCGGATCAGGTAGCCGCGGCACTGGAGGCGCGCGACATCGACCTGGCCATCGGTATCTTGCAGCCGCGGCACAAGGGAATCCGGACCGACCTGCTGTTTCGCGAGCAATACGTCGCGATCTCTTCACAGAACTGGCGGCCGCCAACAGGTCGCAGCGGCCGCAACCTGACACTTGCCCAGTTGGCCCAGGCGTCGTTCGTGGTCGCCGCACCTACCGCCACGTTTCATGGCAGTGTCGAGAAGATGCTGGTGCGCATGAAGCTGGACCACCGCATCGTGCTGCGGGCGCGCCACTTTGGCGCATTGCCCGAACTGGCGCTGAACACCGACTTGTTGTCCATCGTTCCGCAGATGTATGCACGCCAGTTGAGCCAGCGCTACGACTTCCGGGTCTGGGGTATTCCCGGCGCACCGTCGTACGAGGTGCGTCTGGTGTGGCACGGCAGTACCGATCGCGATCCGGTGCACAAGTGGATGCGCGCGCTGGTCCACGCGTTGTTCGGCCGCGCGCCGCAGCCGTCACGGTCGGCTTGAGTTGCCAAAAACGGCCATTGCGGGGCCACCGAACGCCAGCTGAGCGGTCTCGGACCAAGTGCACTGGCCTGAAACTGATTCGGCCACGGGTAAACCAGGGGAATTGACCTCTGAGCAGGCGAGTCCGTCCCAGTGGGCACCAAAACATACCGTTTGAAGTACCTATTGACGCAGTTTGACGCGGTGCACTACGGCGGCCTAGCTTCCTTCAAACTGACGTTGCTGGTGTTCAACCTGGTGCCTTACCTGGCGCTGCGCATCGTCGCCAGGTGACGCTCACAGGCCCAGGTATCGGTGCCAGAGCTCGCGGTCGGCGTCCAGCTGGGCCGAGCTGCCGCTCCAGGCGATGCGGCCTTTTTCCACGATCATCTGGCGGTCGGCCACCTCGATCAGGCGCTGCACGTACTTGTCGATAACGATCATCGCGTGGCCTGCTTCGCGCAGCAGTGCCAGTACGCGCCAGATTTCTTCGCGCACCAGCGGCGCCAGGCCTTCGGTGGCTTCGTCCAGGATCAGCAGCTTGGGATTGGTCACCAGCGCGCGGCCGATGGCCAGCATCTGCTGCTCGCCGCCCGAAAGCTGGTTGCCCATGTGCTGGCGCCGTTGCGCCAGCTTCGGAAACAAGTCGAACACGCGGTCCATGTCCCAGGCCCTGGCGCCATCGGGCGAGGGCCGCACAAAGGCACTGAGGTGTTCGCTGACGCTGAGGTTGGGAAAGATCTGCCGGCCTTCGGGCACCAACGCGATGCCCAGCCGGGCGATGCGGTGCGCCGGCAGCCCGGTCAGTGCGTGACCGTCAAAATGGAGCTTGCCCGACGACGGCCGCAGCAGTCCGAGCAGCGAGCGCACCAAGGTGGTCTTGCCCATGCCGTTGCGCCCGACGATGCCGAGGATTTCCGCTGCGCCCACTTGCATGTCAATGTCGAACAGCACCGGAGCACCGGCATAACCGCTGCTCAGGCCTTCGACCTGCAGCAGCGGCGGTGTGGCAGCGTCTGGCGTATTCATTCCAGAGCGCCCTCGCCAAGGTAGGCTGCCATCACCTCGGGATCGCGCCGCACCTCCTCGGGTGGTCCACTGGCTATGATGCGTCCGCCCACCAGCACCGATACGCGGTCGGCCAGTCGGAACACCGCATCGACATCGTGTTCGATCAGCACCACCGTGCTGCGTGCGCGCATGTCCTGGATCAGTTGCTCCATGCGTACCGACTCGTCCGGTCCCATGCCGGCCATCGGTTCGTCCAGCAGCACCAGCTTCGGTCGGCTGGCCAGCGCCATGCCGACTTCGAGAGCCCGGCGCTCGCCGTGCGACAACTGGTCCACGCCGTGCCCGGCCTTGTCCTGCAGCCCGATATTCGTCAGCAAGGTGTTTGCCGCAGCGAACAGCGCCGTTTCGCGCGCCGCCGGGCGCCAGGCATTGAGGCTGCTGCCAGATACCGCCTGCACCGCCAGCGCCACGTTGTCGAGCACCGAAAAGCTCTTCAACAAGCGGGTTATCTGGAACGAACGCACCAAGCCGCGGCGGGCACGCTGGTGCGTGCTCAAGTTGCTGATGTCCTGGCCGTTGAAATGCACCGTGCCGCTGTCGCTGGCCAGTTGCCCGGTCAGCTGCGATACCAGCGTGGTCTTGCCCGCGCCATTCGGGCCGATCAGCGCATGCACCTCGCCGGCGCGCACCTGCAGGTTGATATCATCGTTGGCCAGCAGACCACCGAAGTGCTTGCTCAAACCACGCACGTCGAGCAGCGCGCTCATGGTTTGCCCACCCGCGCAGCGAAAAAACCCGCCAGCCCGCGACGCGCGAACAGCACCACTGCCAGCAACACCCAGCCGGTCCAGAATTCCCAATGCTGGGTATAGGCCGACAGCGTTTCCTGCAGCAGCAACAGCGCCGCTGCACCGGCCAGGCCTCCCCAGACGCTGGCCACGCCGCCCAGGATGACCATCACCATCAAGGTGCCGGACTGCGTCCAGTGCAACAGGTTCGGATTGACATAACCGGTGAGATTGACATACAGCGCGCCGGCGATACCGCCGCAGGCGCCAGCGATCACAAAGACGATCAGCTTGTAGCGATAGGTCGGAAAGCCCATCGCTTCGGCGCGTACATCGTCGTCACGCAGCGCCTGCACCGCGCGGCCGAATCGCGACGGCACGAAGCGCGCCAGCGCCAGCATGGCCAGCACCAGTGCCGTCAGCGCGACGTAGTAGAAGACCTGGTCGTTCTTCAGGTCCAGGCCGAAGCCATCGAAGCCGAACTGCGAGCGGGTGCGGATGTTCAGGCCCTCATCGCCGCCGTAGGCCTTGATCGAGTTCGCCAGGTAGAACAGCATTTGTGCGAAAGCCAGCGTGATCATGATGAAGTACACGCCGCGCGTGCGCAGCGAGATTGCGCCGATCACCAACGCCACCAGCGCGCTGATCCCGACCGTAGCCAGCAGATGCACACTGCCGGAGGACACGCCCTCGCTGATCAGGATGGCGGTGACATAAGCGCCAAGCCCGACAAAGGCGGCATGGCCGAAGGACACCAGCCCGCCGTAACCCAACACCAGGTTCAGGCTGGTGGCGGCGATGGCGTACACCAGCACTCGGCTGGCCAAGCTGAGGTAGTAGTCCATTCCCAGCCATTGCAAGACCCAGGGCAGGGCGATGGCGCAGATCAGCAGCAGCAAGGCCGCGGCGCGGCGCTGTCGGGCAAAGCGGTCCATCAGGCGCGAACAGGGAACAGGCCCTGCGGTTTGAGCGCCAGCACCGCCGCCATGAACACGTAGACCGCGATCGAGGCGATGGCAGGCCCCGCCGCGCTGGCCCATTGCGGTGGCAACACTTCGCGCAGCGCGTGCTGCAGCAGGCTTCGCCCGAGCGTATCGATGCAGCCCACCAGGATGGCGCCGATCAGCGCGCCGCGAATCGAGCCGATGCCGCCGATGACCACCACCACGAAGGCCAGGATCAGGATGTTCTCGCCCATACCCACCTGCACCGCCAGCAAAGGGCCAAGCAGTGCGCCAGCCACTGCGCACAGCGCCGCGCCGATGCCGAAAACGATCGTGAACAGGCGCTGGATGTCCACGCCCATGGCAATGCTCATCTCGCGGTTCGAGGCGCCGGCGCGCACAAGGGCACCCAGGCGCGTCTTTTGCACCAGCAGGAACATCAGCAGCGCCAGCAGCAGCCCGACCCCCAGGATCAGCAGGCGGTAGGCCGGGTAGTGCAGACCGGGCAGCAACTCCACCGAACCGGCCAGCGCCTGCGGCGCCGACAGTGGCAAGTCGTTGCCGAAGATCATCTTCACGCCATCGTTCAGGATCAGGATCAGCGCGAAGGTGGCCAGCACCTGCGACAGGTGGTCACGCACGTACAGCGAGCGAAGCAGGCCATACTCAAGCGCCATGCCGAACAGCCCGGTCAAGATCACTGCGCCGATGACGCCGAGCACGAAGGATCCGCTCAGCGCCACCAGCCAGGCCGCCAGGAACGCGCCCACCATATACAGCGAACCGTGCGCCAGGTTGATCATGTCCATGACGCCGAAGACCAGCGTCAATCCGGCCGCCAACAGGAACAGCATCAGGCCGAACTGCAGCCCGTTCAGAAGCTGCTCGATAACGAGAAGGCCTGTCATGCGGAGCCGTGTGCTCTTAATTCTTCATTTTGCAGTCCTGCACGTAGGCGTCGCCGCGGTCGCGCAGGATGGGTTGGTCGAAGGATTTGTTGATCAGCCCGCCGCCCTTCGGGTTGTTGCCGACCACGCGCACGTAGTAGTTCTGGATCGGGTACTGGTTGGTGTTGAACTTGAAGGGGCCGCGCACCGAGTCGAATCGCGCGGCCTTCAGCGCCTTGCGCAGCGCTTCGGGGTTGGCCAGATTGCCCTTGACGTCGCGCACGCCGGCGTTGATCAGCTGCGCCGCGTCGTAGCCCTGCGAAGCGTACAGCGTGGGGATGCGGCCGTACTCCTTCTGGAATTCGGTCATGAACTTCTGGTTGGCGGGGTTGGAGAAGTCCGGCGACCAGTGCGCGGTATTGAACAGGCCCGCCATCGATTCACCCACTGGCTTGATCACGTCTTGGTCGGCGCTGAAGCCCGGCAGCAGCAACGTGGTTTCCTTGCCCAGGCCGGCACCCACGTACTGCTTGATGAAGTTGATGCCCATGCCGCCCGGCAGGAAGATGTACACCGCCTGCGGCTTGGCGGCGCGGATCTCCGCCAGCTCGGCCGCATAGTCCAGCTGGCCAAGTTTGGTGTAGTTCTCGCCCACCACCTGGCCCTTGAACATGCGTTTGAAGCCGGCCAGAGAGTCCTTCCCGGCCTGGTAGTTGGGCGCCACCAGGTACACGCTCTTGAGCTCGCGCTGATTGGCGAATTCTCCAGCGGCCTCGTGGTAGGCATCGTTCGGCCACGACACTGCAAAGAATAGCGGATTGCAGTCCTTTCCGGCAATCGACGACGGGGCGGCGTTCGGGCTGATGTAGATGACGTTGTTGTCCAGCGCTTCAGGCAGCGCAGCCAGCATGATGTTGGAGAACACCACGCCGGTCATGAAGTCGACCTTGTCGCGCTTGATGTGCTTCTCGAACAGCTGCTTGGCCACATCCGGTTTGAACTGGTCGTCGCTGATCAGTACCTCAGCCGGCAGGCCGCCGAGCTTGCCGCCGTTGAGTTTCACCGCCAGCAGGAAGCCGTCGCGAATGTCGACACCCAGGGCTGATGACGGGCCGGACAAGGTGCTGACAAAACCCACCTTGACTTTGTCGGCCGCATCGGCCAGCGGCGCACCCATCAACAGGCAGGCAGCGACAGCCAGCGACAGCGTCGATGGCGTGGAACGGTTCGGCTTGAACATGATCATCTTCCTTTCGTGGTGATTTCGATCGGTGCCCGCACGCGAGTGCAAACGCCGGAATGCAAGAGCTGTGCGCGCGATTGTGCCGTATCAGACCCAGATCTGGAGCACGTAATCGAAGGGCGCCTGGCCATTGAACAGGTCGACGCGCTGCAATCGGATGCGTAGCGCCCCCGAGGCCTCGCGCACCAAGCTGTGGCGGTAGCTGCCTCCGAAGTGGCGCACCGAATCGCGGCGCAGCTCCATCATGTGAAAGCGCGAGCGCACCTGCACGGTCTGACTGTCGGCGGCTTCGATGGCGACATGGCTGACCAGGTGGTTTGTTTCCCACATTGGCGCTTGCGACCAGGCATTGGGATGCGTGACACGGCCCATGCGTATCTCCATCATCAGCTTGTCTTCGGCAAAGATCGAGGGCGAGCCTTGCCATTCGGTCTGCTCGGGCTGCACCGGCATCCAGTACACCCCCTGAACGTCGAACAGGTCCATCCAGGCCTGCCATTGTTTGGCGTCCAGCAGCTCGGCCTGACGATATAACAACTGCTCGACCTCCTGTTGCAATTCGTGGCCCACCTGCAGCGCTGGCGCCAGCACATGCGCGCCTTGGCCTGGTCGTGCACGTGGTGAGTGGTCTGGTTCGATGCGTTGCGCGCCGGTGCGGGCGTCGTCGGCCTGGGCGGCTTCGATCACCACCTCCTGGCCGAGCAGGTTTTCGAAGTCTGGTCCCGCGCTCGGGATGGTGGCGTCCTTGCTCATGGTCAGGCTCCCGCAATCATTCGGCTTGCATGTAGGTGGACCAGGCGCTGAATTGATTGCGCATCACCGCTTCCGACGTGCCGTGGTTCGAGTAGGTGACGCCGCCTTCGACGCGGTCGTCGCCGAAATGGCGATGGAAGCTGACCCAGTCACCGCCGTTGGACTGCAGGCCCCACTGGCCCTTGGTCCAGTTCTCCAGGTCGTCGGCATTGATCATGGTCGCCGGCGAATTCACCAGGTTGTAGTACCACAAGCTGCGTCTGTAAATCGCCTCGGGGGCACCCTTCAGTCGAAAGTGCCAGATTTCCGACAAGGTCTTGTCCGGCCCCACCGGCCGCAAGCAGCGCAGCTGTTGCAGCGGCGACTGTACCGACAGGTAGGGGTATACCAGCACGTGGTGGATGCTGCGCGACAGATATTCCTCTGCCTTTTCCGCGCCGTAGGCCGTTTTCAGCAGCGCCTCGTGTTCCAGGGTGTCCGGGTCGCGCGGTCGCAGACCCATATAAGCCTTCAGGATGCCGTGGCCGTGCGGGAAGTTGATGGTCTGCACCGCATCCCACTGCTCGAAGCTGGAAGCAAAGGTCGACAGGTAGTGGTAGTACAGCGGCGCTGAGCCCTGTTCGGCCTTCAGGCGCTTTTCTACCCGGCCGGCGGAAATGCCGGTGGACTGGTGCGTCACCGAGGGGTGCAGCGAGTCGAGCTGGTTCTCCATGAAGAACTTCCAGTTGGAGTGCTGCATCACGCGGTGGCAGATCGGCACCACCTCTACCTCGCCCACCGGTGAGCGATCACACATGTCGTCGAATGCGATGCGAGCCTCGCCGAGGAACTCTTTCAGGTCCGGGCCCTCGGCACACAGGCTGGCGAAGACGAAACCGCGGTAGCTGTCGACTCGGGCTGCGCGCTTCATGCTGCAATCCGGGTTGTCGCGGTTCATGCGTGTACCTTCGTAGCCGTTGGCCAGCGGAATGGCGCGCACCTTGCCGTCGAGATGGAAGCTCCAGGCGTGGTACGAGCATACGAAGGCGCTGCCGGTGTTGCCCTTCTGGTTGCCCACCAACTGCACGCCGCGGTGCGGGCAGCGGTTGTACAGCACCTGTACGCTACCGTCCTTCTGCCGCACCATGATCATCGGTTGGCGGCCAATGGTCACCGCGTAGTAGTCGCCTGGCTTTGGCACCTGCGACTCATGACCGCAGTAGACCCAGGTGCGTTCCCAGATCTTTTCCATCTCCATGTCGAAGATCTGCTGGTCGGTGTAGACCGTCTTGTGAACCCGATCGGGTTCGACCAACGCGTTGGTATTCATGGAGTGCATCCGTGCTCGAGGTGGGTGGCAGTGAAAAGATTCTATGCCACGGTATTGGAATTTGGTATCAAATGAAACAGTGTTTGCCATAAACTGAGACGATGGCCAATCCACTCGACCTGCGCCGCCTGCGCCATCTGGCGGCGGTGCTCAGCGAAGGCAGCATCAGCGCCGCCGCGGCACGCCTGGGCTTGTCGCAGCCGGCGCTCAGCGCCAGCATCAAGACGCTCGAAGCCGACCTGGGCGTGCAGCTGCTGCGGCGCCACAACCTGGGCATCGAGGCCACGCCCACCGCCGAGCTGCTGGTCAGCCACGGCCGCCAGATCGATCAGCAGCTGGACGTGGCGTTGGACGCGGTGGCCACGCTGAATTCACGCGATGCCAGCGGTTTTTCCATCGGCTGCGGTCCTTCGGAAGCCAGCCGGCTGCTGCCTTTGGCGCTGAACCGTTGGCGCTCGGTGGTGCCCGGTGTGCGGTTGTTTGTCGAGTACGGATTGAACGAGACACTGATGCCGATGGTGCGGCGCGGCGAAGTGGCTTTTGCACTGTCGTCCATTCCGCGCAGCGCGGCCCATCCAGAACTGCAACACGAGCCGCTGCATGTCGACACCGCGGTGATCGTCGCGCGGGTCGGCCACCCGCTGGCAAAGCGGCGTTCGCTCAGCGCCAAGGACCTGGCGGCCTACCCCTGGGTGCTGGCGCGGCGCTGGGAGCTGGAACGCAAGGCGCTGGACGAACTCTTTGCCCAGTCCGGCCTGAAGCCGGTCCAGGCGCAGGTGGAAACCACCTCGGCTGTGCTGATGAAGTCACTGCTGCTGCACAGCGACTTCCTGACCTTCGTGCCGCACGAGATGGTGTTCTGGGAGGAGGGCGCCAACCTGCTGCGTCCGCTGAAGGGCGTGGGCTCCATGTGGCAGCGACATGTGGGCATCACCACGCGGCGCGATGCGACACTCCCGCCGCAGGCGCAGCGGTTGGTGCAGCTTCTGCGCGAGACCGCGCAGAAATTCAGTCGCCGCTGAACTGGGGTCGCGCGGTACCAGGCGATGCCGCTGTCATCGATTGCGCGTGTGACCTCGCCGCGGTGCATCAGGTAGTTCAGTCAGGCCAGGCCCCGGGCCACACGCGCCGCGGTTACGCCTTCACTTGCGGATGACCGCTTTGCGGATATTCGGCTCCAGTTGACGCCGGCACCCGTTTCACAAATTGAAGTCGTACCCGATCGTCGGCGGCGCATGGTCGGAAAACTTCTCGCCCTTGTAGATTGAAGCGGTCTTGGCCGTGGACGCGAGGCCATCGGTCGCCAGGTGATAGATGATTGCGCGAAATACCCGCGTTCCTGAAGCAGATGGCGATTGCCGATTTGTAGCACTCTTGTGCTACATTGGGCGAGGGTCAGAACAAGGAACCACAGTGGCTACTACAACCATTCGAATCGAAGATGAGCTCAAGTCACGGGTCGCCGTTGCTGCGGAGATCGCGGGCAAGACGATCCATGCGTTTATCCTTGACGCAATATCCGAGACAGTGGAGCAGGTGGAACTCGACGCGCAATTCCATGCGATCGCGGAGCGACGGTGGGCAAACATCGTGACGACAGGCAAGACAGTGCCATGGGATGCGACCAAAGATCATCTGGCTGCCCGGGCTCGTGGAGAGCGCTCCAGGCGTCCTGCAGCGCGAAAGCCAGGTCTTTGACGCGCGGCAGTCATGTCGCGTATCGAAACCGCGCCGGAGGTGTTTGACGACTTCGATCGATTCCTGGACCACATTGCGCAGTTCGACGTCGGTTCTGCGCCGCAGCGTATCGCCGAGATCTTGGAGGCGGTGCAGATTCTTGCCAATCATCCTTTGGTGGGCCGCCCGGTGCGGGGCGGCATGCGGGAGTTGGTCATCGGGCGCGGTTCGCGCGGTTACGTGGCCCTGTACCGATATGTGGCGCAGATCGACACGGTGTTTCTGCTGGCGGTACGCAGCCAGCGGGAGTCGGGGTACAAGCGGGGAAATTGAACTGGCCAGGCAAAACCGGTTGGCTACGAATGGCACAGTGGGAGTCGGTGGTCTGCCATCAAGAGACGTCCGCGGACTAATGACGAGCGGCAGCAAATGGCAATTGCGGGTGCTCCCGGTTTGGCCGCGTAAGTCAGCAAGGAGATCACAACAGTCGTAGCGCTGAGGGCCGAGCGGTCATTCAAACCGGCTTGCGTTTGAGCTTGTCGGCGCGCATGGCCCAGGCCTTGTTTATCGGGCTCTCCGGCTTCCAGGCCAGCCGTTCGGCGACGAACGCTTCGCTGAGTGCATGGTCGCCGAGTCGGATCGCCGCTTCAGTCAGTGTCCACGAAAACATGTCGCGCTGCGCATGGCTGCCGCCGAAACGGTTCGCGCTGCCGCGCAACGGCAGCAAGAGTTCGATCGTCTGCGCATATTCGCCCTGACCGAACGCCGCAAGGCCTTCGCACCCGAGCACGCCGATCTCGCGGCTCATCATCGCGTTCGTTCCTTGACCAGCGGCGGCACGTTTTGCTGCTGCGATCAGTCTCTGCTGTGCGTCGGCGCGGCCCGCGCCAACAAATGCCATCATTGCGTTCACGTCGTTGAACGCGTAGTAACCGTGATCAACCCGTGTTTCCCACTTGTCTGCGAGATCCGCCCACCGGTCGCCAACATCGTGTCCGAGCAGGGAAATCCGCCATAACAAGGATGATCCATCAAGAAGTTCGAGGGCCTGCCCGAAGCCGCCGGTAGAGATGTTCTCGTCAAACAACTTCAAGGCGGAGGCCACGTCGTTCGCATCGATATGGAACAGCGCTTTGTGCCACCATAAATGGAATGCAAACATGCTATTCGGCACCCAACCATCGGCACCTGCAGCAAGAAACTCCGCGCCCTCATTCGCGCGTCCCTGCATTTCCAGGACATGCGTCACCGCGTGCACCGCCCAACCGTCCTGCCCGTTCAAGGCAACAGCCTCGCGGCCGCGTTCTTCAGCCTGTTGGTATTCGCCGGCCTCCTCAAGCCCAAACGCGTACATACCTTCGATGAAGCCATAACCCGGAACGCTGCGATTCCAATGCGGCAGGACGCGAGGTTATCGAGTCGAGGATCAGATCGGATGATCAGATGAATTGGGCTGTGGCAACGGGGGTGTCAAAGTTGTCAGTGAAGTTCGCATAACCGGGCATGTTGTCCACTCCGTCGGTCTGATTCTGTAGGTGGTGGCCATGGGCCATTCGTGCACACAACTGGCCGGCCACCAACTTTTCCCTGCGACCGTCAACTCATGGCAGTTCGTTGCCATCCGCACCAGCAGACCGATTTTCAGAGATCGGTCATCATGGAAAGCTTTTCATGACGGCCAGTATCGGTCGCGCAATTGCTTCTTGTAGAGCTTGCCAGTGGGGTGGCGCGGCAACTGCGGATCAAAGTCCACGCTGCGCGGGCACTTGAAGCTGGCCAACTGGGAGCGGCAGTAATCGATTAGCTCCTGCGCGAGGTCCGGCCCAGCGTCCTGCGGATCGACCAGCTGGACCACCGCCCTGACTTCCTCACCAAAATCTTCATTGGGCACGCCTACCACGGCGACGTCCATCACCTTGGGGTGGCCGATCAGGATGTTTTCCGCTTCCTGAGGATAGATGTTGACACCCCCGGAGATGATCATGAAGTCGCGCCGGTCCAGTAGGTACAGGTAGCCGCCCTGGTCCATTCGCCCGATGTCGCCGAGCGTGGTCCAGCCCTGGGCGTTGCGGGTGCGTGCTGTGCGCTCGGTGTCGTTGTGATAGCTGAAAGTCGGTCCGTCCGAGAAATACACTAGACCCGACTCGCCTGCAGGCAGTTCTTGGCCGTCTTCATCGCAGATGTGCAGCTGCCCCTGTGTGGCGCGACCGACCGAGCCCTGGTGTAGCAGCCACTCCTGCGGCGTGATCGAGCAAAAGCCGTTGTTCTCAGTGCCGGCGTAGTATTCCGTCAGGATCGGTCCCCACCAGTCCATCATTTGCAGTTTGACTTCTATCGGGCAAGGCGCGGCCGCGTGCACGGCCACCTTCATTGACGACACGTCGAACTGCTCGCGCAGCTTGGTTGGCAGTTTGAGAAGACGCACGAACATGGTCGGCACCCATTGGCTATGGGTCAGCCGGTGGCTCTGGATCAGCGCCAGTGCACGCTGTGCGTCAAAGCTTTCCATCACCACCACCGTGCCGCCGAGCTTGATCACCGTCATGCTGTGGCGCAATGGCGCGGCGTGGTATAGCGGCGCCGGCGAAAGATAGCTGCAGTCCGGGCCATAGCCGAACAATGGCTGCAGCAGATTGATCAGCATGGTGCGCTGGCCGGCGCGCTGGCGCTGCATGGGCCACTTCACGCCCTTGGGGCGGCCGGTCGTACCCGACGAGTACAGCATGTCCAGGCCCTGCAGCGGATCATCTTGCGGCAGATCACTTGCCTGGTCCACCCGCTGCGTCCATGACGGCAGGTCAGGCGACGGCAGGTCTACCCCGAAGCATTGCAGTTGCGCGGGTAGCTGGGCCAGAAACTGGGAGTCGACGCAGGCAACATCGCCCGAGATCAACAGCACCTTGGCGCCGCAGTCAGCCACGATGTGCGCGATCTCGGCCGAAGTCAGGCGGGTGCTGATGGTGGTGTAGTAAACGCCGGCGCGGTCCATGCCGAAACAGGCCTCCAGAAACCGTCGATTGTTTTTCATCAAGAGCGCAACGTGCTCTCCAGGCGCAACGCCACACTCGTGCAACACCCGGGCCACCTGATTGGCCCGCTGCTCGAGCTGGCCAAAGCTGACCTGCTCGCCGCTCTCGGCCATCATGAAGGCGATCTTGTCCGGGTCCGTGTCCGGACTGTCCAAGGGAAGCATCATGCTGCGCGCTCTCCCGTCCATCAGTGCGCCAGGCAGACTTTGCCGAACTGCACGCCACTCTTGAGGTAGGCCATGGCTTCCTTGAGTTCGGCAAACTCAAACACCCGGTCCACGATCGGCTGGACCTGGTGCTGCTCCATGGCGCGCAGCATGGCTTCGAATCCGTCGCGATGGCCTACGGTCACCCCCTGCAGGCGCACCTGCCGGGTGATGATGTGGCCCAGCGAGGTCGCCATCGTCGAGCCCGACAAAATGCCGATCATCGCAATGGTGCCGCCAGGACGAATGCAGCGCAGCGACTGAGGCAAGGTTTTTTCCCCGCCAAGTTCGACGATCAAGTCGTAGCCGCGCCCGCCGGTGAACTCTCGTGTGGCCTTGGCCCATTCGGGCACGGCGCGGTAATTGAGCACTGCGTCTGCGCCGAGCTTTCTCACCTTGTCCATGCGCTCTTCGCTGGAGGTGATCACCGTCACGTGGGCACCCAGCAGCTTGGCAAACTGCAAGGCAAACAGCGCCACCCCGCCGCAGCCCTGCACCAGCACGCGGTCGCCGGGGCGGCAGCCACCGGCCGAGGTCAATGCGCTCCAGGCGGTGAGCGCCGCGCAAGGCAGACTGGCGGCCTGGGTGTCCGACAGATGGGCCGGCACTTTGACAACGCCCTGCTCGGACAGGCACATCAGATCGGTCATGGTCCCGTCAATCGGTCCGCCAAGTGATTGCGTAAGCCGCTCCAGATCGGGCTCACCCCCAGTCCAGCTTTGAAAGTAGGTGGGGCAGACGCGGTCGCCCACCGCCACACGGCTCACGCCCGCACCAACGGCGTCAACCACGCCCACACCGTCAGACACGGGAATCAGCGGCAGCGTGCCGGTGTAGCTGCCATAGCCGCGCGCCGGCACCACCAGATCGCGGTAATTGAGCGATGAGGCCTTCATCCGCACCAGCACCTGACCCGGCCCGGCTACTGGCTCGGACCTGGACGAGAGCTTGAGATGCTCCATCCCCCAATCGCCTTCTATTTGAAATACCCGCATGACTGATCCTTTTTGTGTTGTGTCGTGTCGTGTTGAATGTCTGGTCAAGCTCAGCCAACGCCGATCTGTCCCTGGATATCGCGCGCAATGCGCTCAAGCAGCATCTCGGTTGAGCCGTCCACCAGCGCCGCCACCTGCGCCGCCGCCAGATGCCGGATCAGCGGGCGTTGCTCGGTCAAGCCCTCGGCGCCCATGGCATGAAGCAGCTCAGCAAGATGGCGTCTTGCCATACGCGTGGCAAATACCTTGGCCTTGGCAGCGGCCACTTGGGCGCGTGCATGGTCTCCACCATCGACCAAGGCGCTGGCATGGTCCACCAGCAAGTTGGCAGCCTCAAGGTCGATGGCTGCGTCCGCCAGGCGCCAACGCCAGCCCTGGTGCGCATACAAGCTGACACCAAATGCCTGTCTGGAAAGGCCGTACTCGCTGGCCAATGCCAACGCCCGATCGACCATGCCGCAGCACATCGACGCCACATAGACACGCGCGCCGTTGAGTGAATTGAGAATGTCCTTGAACGCCACGCCGGGCGCTGCAAGCATGTCCTGCCCTCGACAGTAGTATTGCGCCAGCTTGAAGCTTCCACTTCCAACGCTGGAGACCGGTCCCTGCGGCGGTTGCGCGGCGCGCTCGAAGCCAGTCGCTTTGGCATCGACCACGAAAGCCGCGATACCGGCCGCGCCGCTGCCCGGCCGGGTCTGTGCATAAACGATGACAACGTCCGCATGCACGGCATTGGTGATCCAGGTCTTGGCGCCATCGAGCCGCCACCCATCACCCACCGCCTGTGCGTGGGTGAGCATGGCGGCGGCGTCCGAGCCGGCCTGCGGTTCAGTAAGCGCCGTGCAACCGCTCAGCTCGCCGGTGAGCAGCGGCGCCACCCAGCGGCTGATCAGAACGGGTGCGCCCATGCGCGCCAGATGCTCCGCCACGTTGTGGCTGTTGACCACGGCCATCGCTACGCCGAAATCGGCAGCAGCGAGCAGCCTTGTTAGTTTCACTTTGCTGGAGAAAGGCAACCCGAGCCCACCAAGGGTGCGCGGAATCTGCACGCCAATGAGGTTCAGGCGTCCAGCCTCGCGCATCAGCGCCTGACTGCTGGTGCCCTGGCGGCTTCGCTCGCTTGCCAGTGGCTCAACGTGCTGTTCGACAAACGCGCACGCGCGCTCAAGCAAGGCCGCTTCGGCCGACGCAAGGTCGGCATGGCCTTCAGCCACGGCGCAGCCCAAGCGCACCTGCCAGACGCAGCCACAGACTGTGGAATACCGGCACAAGTCCACGCGGAAGGAAAATAGTCGCCAGCACAAGGATGAACCCGTAGGTCACCAGCCTGTAGCTGTCGGCAATGCGCAGGTACTCTGGCAGGAAAGTGATGGCAAAGGCACCCACCACTGGCCCGGCCAGTGTGCCGCTGCCTCCAAGAATCACCGCCAGGATTGCATTGAGCGACTGGTCCACACCAAAAGGCTCGGGGTTGAGAAAGCCGATGTAGTGCGCATACAGCGCACCGGCCAGGCCCGCCAGCGCGGCACTGACGGAAAAGGCCAACAGCTTGTAGCGCAAGGTGCTCACGCCAATGGCGTCGCTGAGATTTTCGTTCTGGCGGATAGACAGCAATATGCGGCCCACCCGCGAGTGCAGAATCAGCGCGCACAGGCCTGTGCTGAGTGCAGCCATCAACAGGGCCAGCAGGTAGTAGCTGATGTTGCTGCGGCCTTCGAAATTGAACGTGTAGCCCAGCAGAGAAAACTCGGACGGGCGCGGTACGTTCGAGATGCCGGCCTCCCCGCCGGTCAGTGAACTGTATGTCAGCAGCACCGTGAAAATCACCATGTTGTAGGCCAGGGTGACAATGGCAAAATAGTGCCCCTTGACCCGCAGGCTAGGGTAGCCCGCCAGCACGGAAATCAACCCGGTGAACAGCGGCGCCAGCCACATCGTCATCCAGACCGACCAGCCGAAATTGACAGTCAGGAGGGTGGAAAAATAGGCGCCTATGCCCATGAAGCCGGCCTGGGCGATCGAGACATAACCGACCAGCCCCTGGATCAGGTTCTGACCTTGCGCCAGCACGATCCAGATCAACGCAAGAATGATCAGGTGAATGAAGTACGGAACCTTGATCAACGCCGGCATAGCCGCTGCGACCAGGATGAGTACCACCCAACCGCTCAGGTGTGTGAGGAATTTTTTCACCGTTTGCCCAGCAGGCCTTCAGGCCTAAACAACAGCACCACGATCATCACCAGAAAGGCAATGACATCCTTGTAGGCCGACGAGATGAAACCGGCTGCCATGGCCTCGCTCACCCCCAAAATCAGCCCGCCCACGATAGCCCCAGGTATTGAGCCAAGCCCGCCCAGGATCAACACCGCGAAACCCTTGATCGCCAGCCCTTCTCCAACACCGGGAGCAATGGCCAGCAGCGCGCCAATGAGCGCGCCGGCTGCCACGCCCAGCGACGAGGAAATACCGAACACCACCAGCGAGACCTGGTTGACGTTGACACCCATCAGTACGGCCGCCTGGCGGTTTTGCGCCACGGCGCGCACCGACTTGCCGGTCTTGGTGCGGCTCATCAGCAGCGCAATCACGCCAACCAGCACGCAGGCCGTCAGAATCACCAGAAGGCGAAGTTCGGCTATCACGACGCCGCCCACATTGAACACGCTGCGGTACGGCGTCTGGATCACAACCTGGTCGGCGCCAAAAGTCAGCAGATTCAAGCCCTCGATCATCATGGTCAGACCCAGAGCGATGATGAAGGCGTTAATGTGCGGCGCATCGCGCACCGGCCGGTAGGCCAGCCGCTCGATCAGCAAGCCGACCACCGCGCCAGCCACCATGGCCAGCGCCATGGCCGCGAAAAACGGCAGGCCGAAACGCTCACCGAAAGTAAATGTCAGGTAGCCGCCGAACATCGCTACCGAGCCATGCGCGAAATGCGCAATTCCAAGAATACCGAACACCACCGTCAGGCCCAGCGCGATCAGCACGTAGACCGAGCCGATGGCCAGGCCGTTGACGCCTTGTTGAAGAATCTCGATCATGGTCCGTCCTGATGTTCAGTGCACCGCGCTTCGCGCGGTGCCTTCACCTTATTTGTAGAGACTGCGCAGGAAGGTGGAATAGGCCAAAGTGTCCGAGGGCAATTCGGCGACATACACCCACTTGCCCTTTTGCCACTGGAATGCGCCGTTGGTGGTGTAGGCCTGACCATTGACATCGAACATGGTGCCGTTGGTAGGCAGGTATTTCATCACTGCCTCCTTCGGAATGGCCAGTTTCCGAATAGCTGCGGCTACCTTCTTCGCATCGCCTGCGCCACCGGCCGCTTCAATGGCGTTCTTCAGCACATAGACCTGGTCATATGCGTACGGCGAGCTTGGGGCTGGCGCGCTGCCGTATTTCTTGGTGTAGTTGGCCACATAGGTCTTGGCATTGGCGTCTAGCGCTTCGACAGTCAACTCAGTCGGGCGCAGGTCCCAGACACCTTCCATCTGCTCGCTTGACGCCACGCGCAGAAACTGCTCTTCGCTGCCACTGGTAAAGCCATAACGCGGCATCTTCATGCCCAGCTCGATGGCCTGACGGTAAACAAAGGCAGCGGGCTCAACGTAGCCCAGCACGAGCAGCGCGTCTGGATTGAGCGCCCGCACCTTTGTTAGCTGGGGCGTCATGTCCCGGTCTTTGAGACCAAACGTTTCCTTGGCAACGATCTTGCCACCGGCCTTGACCAGCTCGCGCTCGAAGGCTTCGAGGTACTGGCCGTAAAAAGACACATCCAGCGAGCCGATCACAGCGATGTTGCGAGCTCCGCGCTTGGCAACAAAGGTGCCGGCAGCTGCGCCTGTAAAGTCTGCTGGTGGTCGGGTGCGAAACAGATTGGGAATACCCTTGGCGGTGATGGCGCGCTCGGCGGCATTGCCCACCAGCATCACGGCGTCTTCCTTGTCAATGAACGAAGCCACTGCGCTGGTCGGCCCTGAGCAGCAAAAGCCCAGCAGGTACTTGGCGCCGTCGCGGTCGATCAACTTGCGCACGCTGTTGGTTGCCTCGGTCGGGTTCGCCTTGTCATCGTAGTCGACGACCTTGATCTTGTAGGTGTCGCCCCCAGCCTTGATGCCGCCCTTGGCATTGATGTCGTCTGCCGCCATCTTCACCGCATTGGCCTGCGGCAGGCCATAGACAGCGCCCGGTCCGGTCAGTGCGTCGTTTACGCCCAGCACCAGTTCCTTGTCGGCCGCTTGTGCCGACCAGACCATGCCCAAGCCCATTGCGGCAGACACCGCCACCACCACTACTCGCCTGTTGAACTGTTTCATACTTGTCTCCTGTTGATTGACTGACAAAAAATTGATTGCCCTGGCCGCGCTCAATATCCCAGGTAGGCGCGGCTGACTTCGGGGTGGTCCTGCAGCTCCTTGCCCGTGCCATGCAGTACGATCTCGCCGGCTTCGAACACATAGGCCCGGTCTGACAGGCGCAGCGCCATTGCTGCGTTTTGCTCGACCAGCAAGATCGTGGTGCCACGAGCCTTTATGCGGGCAATGGTCTGCTCCACCTCGTCAACGATCTTGGGCGCCAGGCCCAGCGAAGGTTCGTCAAAAATGCACAGTCGCGGGCGCGACATTAGCGCCCGTGCAATGGCGAGCATCTCTTGCTCGCCGCCGGACAGCGTGCCGGCGCGCTGGCGCGCCCGCTGGCGCAGCACCGGAAACAGGTCAAGCATTTCGTCCAGATCAGCGCGCTGCTGACTGTCGCGCCGGGTGTGCGCGCCCATCTCCAGGTTCTCGACCACCGACATCTCGGCAAACACCTGGCGACCTTCCGGACACATGGTGATGCCACGCTGGACGATCTTGTGACCGGGCAATCCGTCGATGCGCTGGCCCTCGAACTCGATGGTGCCGCCGCGCACCTCGTTGAGACCGCAGATGCACTTGAGCGTCGTGCTCTTGCCGGCGCCATTGGCGCCCACCAGGGCCACGCACTCGCCGGCATTGACTTCCAGGGTGATGCCATGCAGAACATCGACTTTGCCGTAACCGGCCCGCAACTGGCTGACTTTGAGCATCAGTGTGCCCCTCCCAGGTAAGCGTCGATCACCGCCGGATTGGCCCGAATTTCCGCTGGCGTGCCCTCGGCGATCTTCTGCCCGAAATTGAGCACTACGATGCTCTCGCACACCTCCATGATCAAGCCCATGTGGTGCTCGATCACCAGCACCGCCACGCCGCGCGCCTGAATGCGCTGTATCAGGCCGGCGAGATCCTTGCGCTCCTTGGCCACCATGCCGGCTGCTGGTTCGTCCAGCAGCACCAGCGCGGGCTCGCTGGCCAAGGCGGTGGCAATCATCAGCAGGCGCTGCTGCGCCGAAGACAGCGAGGACGCCAGCTCCTGCGCAACATCGCCCAGGCCGACAAACGCCAGAATCTCATCGGCCCGCGCCCGCTGGCGCACCTCTTCGCTGCGCGCGGCCGGCAGCCTGAACACCGCCGCCCAGGGCGCGCAGCGAAAGCGGGTGTGGCAGGCCGCCAGAACCTGGTTGCGCACTGTGAATTCAGGAAACAGGGTGGTGGTCTGAAAAGTGCGGGCCAGCCCCAGCGGCACCCTGGCGCTGATGGGCAGGTCGTTGACACTTTGCCCGTCGAATTCGATCGCGCCACTGCTGACAGGCAAGGTGCCCGAGATCAAGTTAACCGAGGTGGATTTGCCCGACCCATTGGGCCCGATCAGGCCCAGCACCTGACCGCGCTGCACGCTGAAGCTCAGGCCGCGCACCGCCTGCACGCCGCCAAAGTTCTTGCCCACTTCGCGCAGTTGCAACAAGGGCGCGCTCACGGCCGCTGCTCCATGGTACGGCCCCAAACGGAACGCTCGCCGGCGCCATCGGCCATCGGAGCGCCGCCGATCTCGCGAGGTTCAGGGGCCGGCGACTGGGACGGGCGCCTTGCGAATCGACCGGGTACGTTCGAAGAATTCATGCGCTCATTGTTCACGTAGACCGGTCGTCTACAAAATAGGTGTTTACCCCCGACACCTCTGTGGAGCGGCTGTCAGACCGCGATCTTGGCGAAGTACAGGTCGACGAAGTGGTCGATAGGGGCGAGGCTGCGCATCAGCTTGGACCGCAGGATCGCGCCTTCCCATCCAATCCAGAAAAACCGTGACAACGCATGGGCGTCGTTGCTGCTGGCGATGTCGCCGGCGTCAATGGCCTCTTGCAGACAAGTGGTCACGCGCTCCTCCCAGGACACCAGAACCGCTTCCAGCGTCTGGCGAAATGTGCCATCAAGGCTGGCCAGTTCTTGGCCCAGATTGCCGATCAGGCAGCCACGGCGAAAGTCGAACTTGATCATGCCGTACTTGGCGTTGTCGACGAAGGCCTTGAGGCGCTCGAGCGGTGGGCGCGTCGGATCGTTGAAGATCCGGTCCATCTTGCGGGCGTAGTATTCGGTGTAGTTCTTGATGACGGCCGCGCCGAACTCGTCCTTGCTCTTGAAGAAGTGGTAGAACGACCCTTTGGGCACCCCTACCCGCTTAAGCACCTCGTCAATGCCGGTGATCTGAAAACCGCGCTCCGTCAATAGCTCAGTGCCGCACCACACCAGCGCACTCCGTGTGTCTGAGCGGGCTGCGTTGCGCTGCTGGCGGTTTCGGGGCTCTAGGCGCCCGGCGGGATTAACATTGGACAAAGTGTCAGGCATGGGCAGAATTGACGTTGGAACTTTTCAAGATTAGACCTGTCGTCTCCGAAAGTCAATACACCTGCCAATGACGAATTGATCAGCTGCGGCGCGTTGTGCGTCTGTGGCATTTTTGTTGCAAGGCCCAGTTCCAAATGGAAAGTGACCCCGCCAACTTCAGATCTGCGCAACCAGGTTTTGGCCTGCAGCGGATCACACATCGCCCCGGGCGCCATCTCGGCGACCATGGATCCCTCGGGCGTCATGTCCCTCGTCTTAACCGATCAAAGCCTGCGCCAGAGCGGGATGGCCGGTAGCATGTCGGTGCGAGAGATACATTTCAAGAGTGCAGTTGCATCGCGCGTTACGACGCTATCAGTTTCCAGCGCTGTGGAGCGCGCAGATCGCCGTTGCGTGCGGGATTAGGCACCTGAGCTGAAGCGTTTGCGAGCCGGTGGGCTGCTTTTGGCAGTAGCCGGGCGGACGATCAGCGCCGTGAATTCACACAAAGGGCGCCGGCACCCGTTTCACAAATTGAAGTCGTACCCGATCGTCAGCGGCGCATGTTCAGAGAACCTTTCCGCCTTGTAGATCGACGCGATCCGGGCCTGGGACGCGAGGCTATCGGTCGCCAGGCGATAGATGATTGCGCAAAAAAACCACGATTGCAGCGTCGCCAAACGCCTTGAAAGCCTAAAACGAGATTGCCTGCAATTTGGCCCTGGATGCGTGTTGCCAAGGCACTCGGTATGCACCTCCGCTTACGCGATCAGAGTAGTCAACTATCTGAGGCCACCACCTAACCAAGCGTTCTGTTTGCATCCAGAAACCGTGCTTTGACCATTGGCTGTCGAGAACGAAAACTGTGTGCCCAGCTCGGCGGATCGCTTCCCGCTCGGCGCCATGCTGCTTTCTAAAGCGATCGATGGACACGATGTACCAGGGGCCGTCCTGAGTCAGGTCGCTAATCCATTCGATATCAGTAGCATCTTTTGTGAAGCGATCCGTGAGATGGATGACTTCATCCACGCCTTTCGTAATGGCCGACAACTCTCGAATGCCATGAGCCAAATGCCGAGACAGGTTGTTGTCGAAGAAGAACTTCAAGCTGCAAGTCTTTCTTCAAACTCCACGGCTGCCGTCACCATTTCTGTAGATATATCAAAAACTCGCGCAACCATTGCACGGTCGCGCCCTTCGGCTAGGAATGATGCGTGGATAGTGTCGGTAGGGATGCCAGCCTCAGCCAGTACAGGCGTGCCAAATTGCAAGGCCGGGTCCAGCACGATAGTTTTGCGCCGGTTGACGGGGAACCATCGTTGCGCACCGTCCTGCCCATACTCAATGCCGGCGTACAGAGACGGCTTGATGATGTCCGAAAAAACATACTGCTTGCGAAGCACGTCAATCAGCCGGGCTTCGCCTGTAGCTTGCTCCACGGCGTCAAGGAAGATGCGCTTCCCGTCCGTCAAGAAGTTGCGGTTCGTGAGTGGATAGTCTTGTCCAAAGTTACGTGCCGCCGCGTCAACGGTTTCTCGAATAATTTTGAAATCGACGCCGTGACGTACGAAGGCCGCCACCATGCGGAGTTCAAGCAGGTCGCGAAAACCAATAACCTCATCCGGAAGGTCCTCATCTCTGAGTTGCGTTCTCCACAATGGCTCAGAACGAACGATTTCACCCTTGTACTTGCGCGAATACCCCTGCAGCCACCGACGGATAGCACGCGGCTCCGCATCCACCAGCCTTGCGGCTTGGCGGAGTGGGTATACGCCGGTGCCAATAATGCTCATGCGTCGTCTCTGTGTTCGTCGGATGAGTGTATGTTAATGCTGCTGTTTCGTCGAAGCCTCGGCAGGTTCGCGATCTAGCTGGTGCAATGATGCTTTACAGCTTGAAGTCGTACCCGATCGTCAGCGGCGCATGGTCAGAGAACTTCTCGGCCTTGTAAATTGAAGCAGTCCGGGCCGTGGACGCGAGGCCATCGGTCGCCAGGTGATAGTCCAGCCGCCACCCCACATTGTTCGCATATGCCTGGCCGCGATTACTCCACCAGGTGTAGGCCGCATCGGTCGCATCGGGATGCAGCCGGCGGTAGACGTCGACCATCTTGGTCTGGTCCAGGAATTGGGTCATCCAGGCGCGCTCCTCGGGTGTAAACCCGGAGTTCTTCTGGTTGCTTCTCCAATTCTTCAGATCGATTTCCTTGTGCGCGATGTTGACGTCGCCGCACAGGACAAACTCGCGTTTCCTTTTCAGCTTGGTCAGGTGGGGGTACATCAGATCCAGGAAGCGGAACTTGGCTTGTTGGCGCTCCTCACCGGACGATCCGCTGGGGAAATAGCTGCTGATGATCGACAGCTTGCGCGTCGGCGTGTCGAAACGCAATTCGACATATCGGCCTTCGGCGTCAAACTCCGGGGCATCGAATCCGACCACGACATCGCTGGGTTCTTGGCGGGTGTAGACGCCCACGCCCGAATAACCCTTTTTCCCGGCAAACTGGAAGTGGCCGGTCAGGCCGGCGAGTTGTTCAAACTTACCAGATATGTCGGCGGCTTGCGCCTTGACTTCCTGCACGCAAATACAATCGGGCTTGGTCTTTGCCAGCCAGGGTTCTAGTCCCTTGCTGGTGGCTGAACGGATGCCATTGAGGTTCAGGCTGGTCAATTGGAACAAAGGGGACTCCATGTCGGAAGTTGTGGGCACAAGCGATAGTCAGCGCACGCAGGCCTTGCCCGGCCGCGACCCGCTGGCGCTGGAGTTTGTCCAGTTCGCAGTCCAGGCTGGCGTGTTGCGCTTTGGCGAGTTCAAGACCAAGGCCGGGCGCATGAGTCCCTATTTTTTCAATGCGGGGCTGTTCGACGACGGCGCCAAGCTCGGGCTTCTGGCGCAATTCTATGCCCGTAGTCTGCTGGTCAGCGGCATCGAGTTCGACATGGTGTTCGGCCCGGCCTACAAGGGCATACCGCTGGGCGCTGCCTTGGCGATCGAGCTGGCGCGGCTCGGGCGCAACGTGCCTTTTGCCTACAACCGCAAGGAGGCAAAAGACCACGGCGAAGGCGGCAGTCTGGTCGGCGCGCCGCTCAAGGGTCGCGTGTTGATCGTCGACGATGTGATGTCGGCCGGCACGGCGGTGCGCGAGTCTATCGCCATCATTCGTGCCGCCGGAGCCACCGCACATGCGGTGGCGATTGCGCTCGATCGCCAGGAAATGGCCACCGAGAACGGAAATGACAGCCCGCACAGTGCTGTGCAATATGTCCGCGACCAGCTCGGGCTGCAGGTGTGCAGCGTGGCCCGCCTGTCCGATCTGCTGCAATACCTGGCGCAGCACAGCGGCGAAGGGCTGGCGGCCGACCATGCGCGGGTGATGGCCTACCGGGAACGCTACGGCGTCAATGACGAGGTGGTGGCGTCATGAAGGCCGTGGGCCGCGGCCTGCTGCCGGGGTGGCTGTTGACCGGCGCTTGCGTGGCGCTGGGTTTGCTGACGACGGGTCATGCGCTGGCCCAGCCGGGCCAGCAACCGATCAATGGCATCTATTCCTGCACCGACGCCCATGGTCGCAAGCTGCGTTCCGACCGCCCGATCCCTCAGTGCAACGACCGGGAGCAGACCGTGCTCAACCCCAGTGGCACAGTGCGTGCTCGCGTCGGCCCGACGATGACGGCGCAGGAGCGCGCTGAAGTGGAAGCGAAGCGCCGGGCCGAGGAAGAAGAAAAGGCGTCCGCGCTCGACGAGCGCAGACGCGAACGTGCGTTGCTGATGCGTTATCCGTCGCGCGATGTGCACGACAAGGAGCGGGCCCAGGCCTTGGCGCAGGTCGCCGATGTGGTGGAGGCAGCGCGTAAGCGGATCGAGGAATTGCAGGCCGAGCGCAAGAAGAACACCGCCGAACTGGAGTTCTACCAGGGCGACATCAACAAGGCGCCACCTGTGTTGCGCCGCCAGATCGAGCACGTGCGCCAGAACCTGGAGTCGCAGAACCGGTTCATCCAGGCGCAGGAAGGCGAGCGCCAGCGCATCAACGCGCGCTTCGACGAAGAGCTGGTTCGGCTGCGCGAATTGTGGCAGGCACAGGAGCGTCTGTCCGGCGCAGGCACCAGGCCGTAGTGCACGCCCACCAGCCCGTGCTGCGCGATATCGTGCTGGTCGGCGGCGGCCACAGCCATGTCGGCGTGTTGCGCGACTTTGCGATGCGGCCGGTTCCGGGTGTGCGCATCACCCTGGTTTGCACCGACGCCCACACCCCGTATTCGGGCATGTTGCCCGGCTATGTGGCGGGGCACTACGACTACGATGACGTGCATATCGATCTGAGCCGACTTTCCGTGTTCGCTGGTGCGCGCTTCATCCGCGCCGAGGTCACCGGCATCGATCGCGCGCAGCGGCGTCTGCTGCTGCGCGACCGCCCGCCGATGCCATATGACCTGGTGTCGATCAACATCGGCTCCAGGCCGCAGATGGACATGGTGCCGGGGGCACAATCGCATGTGGTGGCGGTCAAGCCGATCCACCGTTTCAACCAGCGCTGGTTGGCGTTGCTCGAGCGCGTGCGCGAACATCCGAACGGCATGACCATTGCGATCGTTGGTGGCGGAGCCGGTGGTGTCGAGTTGACACTGGCGATGGAATTTCGTCTGCGCCAACTCATGCGCGAGCTCGGGCGCGACCCGGGCCAGCTGGTGTTTCACCTGTTTACGGCCGACCCGACGATCCTGCCCACCCACAACCGCAACGTGCAAGGCCGTTATGCGGACGTGCTGCGCCAGCGTGGCGTGCAGGTGCACGAAAACGCCGCGGTGCGGCAGGTGCAGGCCGGGCGCCTGCACACCGCCGACGGCAGCACATTCGATGCCGACGAGATCGTCTGGGTCACCCAGGCCGGTGGTGCCACGTGGCTGGGCGCGACGGGTCTGGTGCTCGACGATCGCGGCTTCATCCGTGTCAACGACGCCTTGCAGTCGATCACCGATCCCCGCGTTTTTGCCGTTGGCGACGTGGCCAGCATGGAACACCATCGGCTGGAGAAGGCGGGGGTGTTTGCCGTGCGCATGGCGCGACCGCTGGCGCGCAATCTGCGGCTGGCACTGGCCGAACGACCCTTGGTCCCGTATCGGCCACAACGTCACTGGCTGGCGCTGATCAGCACCGGCGACAAATATGCCGTGGCGTCGCGCGGACCGCTGTCGTTTGCCGGCGCCTGGGTCTGGCGCTGGAAGGACTGGATCGACCGCCGTTTCATGCGCCGCTTTTCCGAGTTTGCACCCATGGCATCGCGTGCGGCGACCGCACCCGCAGCGCCCACTTTGCCGCTGACCGAGCAGGAGTCGCTGCAGGCCATATCGGCCATCGCGATGCGCTGCGGCGGTTGTGGCGCCAAGGTCGGTGCCACGGTGCTGTCGCGCGCGCTGTCTGCCCTGGCGCCGGTGCGGCGTGATGACGTGCTGATCGGCCTGCACGCACCGGACGACGCGGCCATCGTGTCGGTGCCGCCCGGCATGGCGATGGTGCACACGGTGGATTTTTTCCGCGCCTTCATCGACGATCCGTATGTGTTCGGGCAGATCGCAGCCAATCATGCGCTGGGAGATATCTTTGCGATGGGAGCACAGCCACAGAGTGCGACGGCGATCGCCACGATACCGCCGGGGCTCGACGACAAGGTCGAGGATCTGCTGACGCAGATGATGGCGGGCGCAGTCGAGGTGCTCAATGCGGCCGGTTGCGCACTGGTCGGTGGCCACACGGGGGAGGGCAGCGAGCTGGCGCTGGGGTTTGCCGTCAACGGCCTGGTCGATGCATCGCTGACCGGCGTGATGCGCAAGGACGGCATGTGCCCGGGCGATGTGCTGATCCTGATCAAACCAATTGGCACTGGCACCTTGCTCGCAGCCCATGCCCGCATGCTCGCGCGCGGACGCTGGGTGCAGGCGGCGTTGGACAGTATGCGCCAGTCCAATCAGGCCGGCGCCCAGGTGCTGATGGCGCATGGCGCAACCGCCTGCACCGACCTGACCGGCTTCGGACTGCTCGGTCACCTGGTCGAGATGACGCGGCCGTCCGGCGTCGATGCACAGATTTCCTTGTCCGCCTTGCCGCTGCTCGACGGTGCGCAGGAATGTGTGGCGCAAGGCATCGTCAGCTCCTTGCAATCGGCCAATGTGCGATTGCGCCGGGCACTGCGCGATCAGGAACGGTTCGTGAATCACGCGCGTTACCCGTTGTTGTTCGATCCGCAGACCGCTGGCGGTTTGCTTGCAAGTGTTCCTACGGATCGGGCGCAGGACTGTCTGGTGGCGCTGCATGCGGCGGGCTACGAATACGCTGCCGTCATCGGTGTGGTGCTGGCACAGGATGCAACGCAAGAGCCAGTAGTGTTGCAGGACTGACGCAGCCGGGCCCAGGTCGGATTGGGGCCAGGGAATCATTCGTGGTGGAATCAGGACGGCGGGACACTCGTCTCCGCGAATGTCATCCGGCCTTCGGCCTCCCTCTTTATTTCGCTACGCCGAGCGCCCCACTGTCCTGATTCAACAAGCTTTTCAGGCGAGCGGTACGCCAGCGACGCCACTGGCTGGCCACCCTCACGCCACTTGACCCAAGGGTGGAATCAAGCCAACTTCTTGCGCAGCAGTTCGTTGACCTGGGCCGGATTGGCCTTGCCGCGACTGGCCTTCATGATCTGCCCGACCAGGGCGTTGAAGGCTTTGTCTTTGCCCTGGCGAAACTCCTCGACGCTTTTGGCGTTGGCGACCACGACGTCGGCGATGATGGCCTCGAGCGCGCTGCTATCGTTCATCTGGCCGAGACCAAGCTCTTCAACAATCGCCAGTATTTCTCTCTTGTGCGCGTCGTTGTGGACGGTTGCGGTTGCTGTCAACTGAGCCATAGGCGCAACAAGATTGGCCACCCCGGATGTAGTTCTTGTCCACAGTGTGTTGAACACTGTTTTTGCAGCGTTGTTCGATACGGTTCCTATTTCGATAAGTTTCACAAGCCACGCAAGTTTGGCCGGCGGTATGGGGGAAGACTCGATCGTCAGTTCTTCTTGATTCAGACGCCTGGACAACTCGCCGGTGATCCAGTTGCAAAGCAGCTTGGGCTGGCCGCCGGCGGCTACCGCGTCGAGGAAATATTGCGCCGTGGCCTTGCTTTGGGTCAGGATGGACGCGTCGTATTCCGACAAGCCATGTTCCGATACCAGACGCGCACGCAAGGCTTGCGGCAACTCCGGCATTGCCGCGCGCACCTCGTCGATCCAGCTCTGCGCGATCATCAGCGGCGGCAGATCCGGGTCGGGGAAATAGCGGTAATCGGCGGCGTCTTCCTTGGTGCGCATGGCGCGGGTCTCGCCGGTGGCGGGGTCGAACAGCACCGTCGCTTGTTCGATTGCATGGCCATCTTCGATCTGCTCGATCTGCCAGCGCACCTCGTAGTCCATGGCCTGCTGCATGAACTTGAAGCTGTTCAGGTTCTTGATCTCGCGCCGCGTGCCCAGCGGCGCGCCGGGCTTGCGCACCGAGACGTTGGCGTCGCAGCGAAAACTGCCTTCCTGCATGTTGCCGTCGCAGATGCCGATCCAGGTCACCAGTCCGTGCAGTGCGCGGGCATAAGCCACCGCCTCGGCGGACGAACGCATGTCAGGCTCGGTCACGATCTCGAGCAAGGGCGTTCCGGCCCGGTTGAGGTCGATGCCGGTTTGGCCGATGAAGTCCTCGTGCAGCGATTTTCCGGCGTCTTCTTCGAGATGGGCGCGCACCAGGCGCACCGAGCGCGGCTCGCCGTCGAGCATGAATTGGACGTCGCCACCTTGCACCACCGGAATCTCGAACTGGCTGATCTGGTATCCCTTGGGCAGGTCGGGATAGAAGTAGTTCTTGCGCGCGAAGATGCTCTTGTCTGCAATATGGGCATTCACCGCCAGGCCCAGGCGGATCGCCCGCTCGACCGCGCCCTTGTTCATCACCGGCAAGGTGCCGGGCAGGGCCAGATCGACGGCGCAGGCCTGGGTATTGGGCGCGGCGCCGAAGGCGGTCGACGCACGGCTGAAGATCTTGGATTGGGTGGACAACTGGGCGTGGGTCTCGAAGCCGATTACGACCTCGTAGCCACGCACCAGCAGGGCCTTGGGCGTTGCCGCCGTCACGGCAGCGCCATGTTCTTGTTCTTTCTGGGCACTCATGTGCGGATCCCCTGAGGCTTGCGGGTATGGAAATCGGTTGTCAGCTGAAACTGGTGCGCCATGTTCAGCAGGCGGCTCTCCTGCAGGTAGTTGCCGATCAGTTGCAGACCGATCGGCAGGCCGGCAGCGTCGAACCCGGCCGGCACACTCATGCCGGGCAGACCGGCCAGCGAGGCCGGCAAGGTGAAGATGTCGGCCAGGTAGTTGGCCAACGGGTCTTCGCTTTTCTCGCCGATGCGCCAGGCCACGCTGGGTGCGACCGGGCCGGCGATCACGTCGCAGTCCTGGAAGGCTTGCTGAAAATCGTCGGACAACATGCGCCGGATCTTCTGCGCTTGCAGGTAATAAGCGTCGTAATAACCATGCGACAACACGTAGGTGCCCATCATGATGCGGCGCTTGACCTCGTCGCCGAAACCTTCGCTGCGGGTCTTGCGGTACATGTCGGCCAGGTCGGTGTATTGCGCGGCGCGGTGGCCGAACTTCACACCGTCGAAACGGCTCAGGTTGCTCGAGGCCTCGGCCGGCGCAATGATGTAGTACACCGGAATCGACAGCTCGGTGCGCGGCAGCGACACCGGCACCCGCACCGCGCCCAGCTTCTCGTATTGCGCCAGTGCGGCGTCGACTGCGGCGCGCACTTCGTCAGACACACCGGCGCCGAAAAACTCTGCCGGCACGCCGATGCGAAGGCCCTTGAGCGAGTCACCGAGCGAACGCGTGTAGTCTTCGGCAGGCAGGTCGAGCGAGGTCGAGTCGCGGTCCAGATCCGGGCCACACATGTGACTGAGCAGCACGGCGCAGTCCTCGGCGCTGCGCGCCATCGGGCCGGCCTGATCCAGGCTGGACGCAAAGGCGATCATGCCGTAACGCGAAGCCCGTCCATAAGTGGGCTTGATGCCGGTGACGCCGCAGAACGAGGCTGGCTGGCGGATCGAGCCGCCGGTGTCGGTGCCGGTGCTGGCGGGCATCAGGCGCGCCGCCACGGCAACGGCGCTGGCGCCGGACGAGCCGCCGGGAATATGGTCCATATTCCATGGATTGCGCACCGGCTGTGGCTTGTCGTGGCCCACGGCCGCGACGGCTGAATTTTCGTTCGCCGAGCCCATCGCGAACTCGTCGCAATTGAGCTTGCCCAGTGTCACGGCGCCCTGTTCGGCCAATCGGGTCACGACGGTGGCGTCAAACGGCGAGCGGTAGTCGTGCAACATGCGTGAGCCTGCCGTGCTGGCGAAGTCGCGCGTCACAAAAATGTCCTTGTGCGCCAGCGGCACGCCTTCGAGCGCGCCGGCACTGCCCTTGGCCAGCCTTTCGTCGGCGGCGCGCGCCTGTGCCAGCGTCACTGCTTCGTCGCGCGCCACAAAGGCGCCCAGTGCGTCGTGGGCCTTGGCGCGGGCCAGGAAGTGTTGCGCGGTCTCGTGCGCGGAAACCTTGCGCTGGCGTATTTGCTCGGCCAGCGCCACCAGGCTCAGGTCATGCAGGTCGGTATCGGGTCGGGTCATCTCAGGTCTGGGTGGTGCGCGGGCATTGGGTTGATTCGGTCGGGACGTCGGGCCGGTTTCCGCGGGGCTGGCGCCGGGTCATCGATTCATTCGATGACCTTGGGCACCAGGAACAGGCCGGACTCGACCGCCGGTGCGCTGCGTTGGTTGGCTTCCCGGTTGTCGGATTCGCTGACGGTGTCTTCGCGCAGGCGCAGGGCAATGTCACGGATGGTTGCAAATGGATGTTCCAGCGGTTCGATGCCGGTGGTGTCGACCGCGCGCATCTGCTGCACCACATCGAAAAAACTGTTGAGTTGGCGGAGCATGCGCTCACTTGCGGTGGGATCCAGCTCCAGCCGGGCGAGGGTGGCGATGCGCGAGATATCGGACGATGTGAGGGACATGGCGGTTTTTAGCGGGAAACCGGCGTCGAAACCGGCCGGAAGGCGCATGGAAGGTCGGTTTCAAAGCAGGCGATAGGGTATTATCCCGCCTTTGCGCGCCAAAGCCCATGCTGCGGGATTTGGCATCTGCAATCACTACTCACACTGGTCATATGGCGACGGCAAACCGAGGCGTTTGCCGTGCCCGAGAGGATTTCGATGTTTGGAGCATTCCGTCAGTACTTCTCCACTGACTTGGCGATTGACCTGGGCACGGCCAATACCCTGATTTACGTACGCGACAAGGGCATCGTGCTGGACGAGCCCTCGGTGGTGGCGATCCGGCACGAAGGTGGCCCCCAGGGCAAGAAGACGATTCAGGCCGTGGGCAGGGAGGCCAAGGCCATGCTGGGCAAGGTGCCGGGCAATATCGAGGCGATCCGCCCGATGAAGGACGGCGTGATTGCCGACTTCATCGTCACCGAGCAGATGCTCAAGCAGTTCATCAAGATGGTGCATCCGCGCAGCATCTTTCGGCCCAGCCCGCGCATCATCATCTGCGTTCCCTGTGGTTCCACCCAGGTCGAGCGCCGCGCGATCCGTGAATCGGCCATGGGCGCCGGCGCCAGTGCCGTGCAACTGATCGAGGAGCCGATGGCTGCTGCGCTCGGCGCCGGGCTGCCGGTCAGCGAGGCCAGTGGCTCGATGGTGGTGGACATCGGCGGCGGCACGACCGAGGTCGGCGTGATCTCGCTCAGCGGCATGGTCTACAAGGGCAGCGTGCGGGTCGGCGGCGACAAGTTCGACGAGGCCATCATCAACTACATCCGGCGCAATTACGGCATGCTGATCGGCGAACCCACCGCCGAGGCGATCAAGAAGAAAATCGGCTCCGCGTTTCCGGGCAGCGAAGTCAGGGAAATGGAAGTGCGCGGGCGCAACCTGTCCGAAGGCGTGCCGCGCAGTTTCACGGTCTCGTCCAACGAGATCCTGGAGGCGCTGACCGACCCGCTGAACAACATCGTGTCGGCGGTCAAGAACGCGCTTGAGCTCACGCCACCCGAACTCGGCGCCGACATCGCCGACCGGGGCATGATGCTCACGGGCGGTGGCGCCTTGTTGCGCGACCTTGATCGCCTGTTGGCCGAGGAAACCGGCCTGCCGGTGCTGGTGGCGGAAGATCCGCTGACCTGTGTCGTGCGCGGCTGCGGCATCGCACTCGACCACTGGGATCGCTCGGTCTCGATTTTCACCACCGAATAAGCCGCAGCGGCGGCGCGGTTCACGCGCCGATCACGCCCAGGCGCTGCGAGGGTCGGATGCCGGCCGCGCACGCTGCCGGTGCATCGCTTCGAAGCCCGCCCATGCGCGACCTGCTTCGGGGTTCGGCCAATCCGCCCGGCCCGGACAAGAGACAATAGGCCGCCATGCCGCTTGGAACCCTCGACAGAACACCACCACCCCTGTTTCGCCAGGGTCTGTCGGCGTTGTCCAAGCTGACGCTTTGCAGCGCGCTGGCCTTGTTCCTGATGGTGTCCGATGTCCGCTATAGCGTTGTCCGGCCATTGCGTTCGGCGATTGCCGAGGTGTTGTATCCGGTCCAGTGGCTGGTGATGCAGCCGGTGAACTGGGTCCGCGGCGGCTCGGGTTACTTTCAGAGTCTGGCCTCGGCGCAGGCCGGCACTGAAGCCATGCGCGTGACGATGGCGCGCCAGACGCTCAAGGCGCAGGAGGCCGAGCCGTTGCGGCTGGAGAACGAGCGGCTGCGCCAGTTGCTGGAACTGCGCCAGCGCATCACGACGCCGGCCATGGCGGCCCAGGTGTTGTATGACGCGGCCGATCCGTTCAGCCGCAAGATCATCATCGATCGCGGCACGATACATGGTGTTGTCGCCGGTTCGCCGGTGATCGATAGTTATGGCGTGCTGGGTCAGGTGACCCGGGTTTATGGGTCGGTCAGCGAAGTCACCTTGATCACCGACGGCGATCAGGCGATTCCGGTGTTGAACACCCGAACCGGTGTGCGCGGCGTCGCATTCGGCGACTTCACCGCAGCGGGCGGCGGACTGGAGTTGCGTTTCACCCCAGCCGACACCGATGTGCAGGTTGGTGACGTGTTGTCCACCAGCGGTGTCGACGGCGTGTATCCGCCCGGCCTGTCGGTTGCGCAGGTCAACCAGGTGCAGCGGCGCAGCGAGTCGGTTTTTGCCCGCATCAGCCTGACACCGCTGGGGCAGGTCGGCGGCACGATCCATGTCATGGTGTTGCAGCCGGTGGCCAGCCAGATCGCGGCCCGGCCGGTGGAGCCTGCGGCAGCCAGCAAACCGGTGGCACGTAAATGAAGCACATCCGGATGGGAGACCTGACATGATCATGCGCCAGGGACAGCAGTTGCTGCTGCCGGCCAACCCGCTTTTCATCTGGAGCAGCCTGCTGGTTGCGCTGCTGCTCAACATGCTGCAGAACATCGGTTTCTGGGGGCGCGCGGCCTGGGTTCCGGACATCCTGGCCCTGGTGCTGGTGTTCTGGAGCGTGCATCAACCGCTGCGCGTGGGCATCGGTGTGGCCTTCGTCTTCGGTTTGTGCATGGATGTGCACCAGGCCGGCCTGATGGGTGCGAATGCGCTCGCGTATACGGTGCTGAGTTTCTTCGCCATCGCCATTCATCGCCGGTTGTTGTGGTTCTCGGTTCCGTCGCAGGCCGTGCAGGTGCTACCCGTGTTCCTGGTGGCGCACGTCATCAGCCTGAGCGTCAAGTTGCTGGCCGGCGGCGATTTTCCGGGCATGTCGATGTTCCTGTCTCCGCTGATTGAGTCGCTCTTGTGGCCGATTGCCAGCGTCCTGCTGCTGGCGCCGCAGCGCCGCGCCCCCGATCCGGACGCCAATCGGCCGTTGTGATCGGTCCCATTTGAACCGGACGAGCGGAGACCCCCCGATATGACCGAACTGCGAAATGTGGAAGCCGACCTGGCCCGCTTTCGCCTGCGCGTGTTCGTGGTGAGCGTCGTCGTGTTGCTGTGTTTCCTGCTGCTGGTGGGGCGACTGGTGGTGCTGCAGGTGGTGCGCCACGACGACCTGCGTGCGCAGGCGGAAAGCAACCGCACGGCGGTGGTGCCGGTGGTGCCCAACCGGGGCCAGATCCTGGACCGCAACGGCATCGTGCTGGCGAACAACTACTCCGCCTATACGCTGGAGATCACCCCCTCGCGCGTGCCCGAGCTGGAGCAGACCATCGACGCGCTGGCGGAGATCGTCGAGATCACGCCGCGGGACCGGCGCCGCTTCAAGAAGCTGCAGGAGGAGTCGCGCAGTTTCGAGTCCTTGCCGATCCGCACCAAGCTCAATGATGATGAAGTCGCCCGCTTCGTGGCCCAGCGCTACCGGTTCGCCGGTGTCGAGCTCAAGGCCCGGTTGTTTCGCAACTACCCGTACGGCGAACTGGCCAGCCATGTGATCGGTTACATCGGCCGCATCAACAGGGTCGAAAAGGACAAGCTGGACGACTCGGAGAACGCCGCCAACTACCGCGGCACCGAATACATCGGCAAGCTGGGCGTGGAGCAGAGTTTCGAGAACCAGCTGCACGGCATCACTGGTGTCGATTCGATGGAAACCTCGGCCGGCGGCCGGGCAGTGCGAAAGCTCTCCAGCAGCCCGTCGACGCCCGGCGATACGGTGGTGTTGTCGATCGATATCCGGCTGCAGAAGCTGATCGAAGATCTGTTCGGAAACCGCCGCGGCGCGCTGGTGGCACTGGACCCCAAGACCGGCGAGGTGCTGGCCCTGGTGAGCAAGCCGACCTTCGATCCCAACCTGTTTGTCGACGGCATCGACTACGAAAGTTGGCAGGCGCTCAACGAGTCCATCGACAAGCCGCTGCTCAACCGCGCCTTGCGCGGCACCTACCCGCCCGGCTCGACCTACAAGCCTTTCATGGCGCTGGGAGCCTTGCACACCGGCAAACGCGCGGCCAGCACCATCATCCAGGACAACGGCACCTGGACCTTTGCCGGACACCAGTTCCGCAGCCATGGCGATCGTGGGCTGGGCCCGGTCGATATGCATGTGGCGATCGTGAAGTCGAGCAATGTCTATTTCTACTCGCTGGCCAATGACATGGGGGTGGACGCCATCCATGATTTCATGGGGCCGCTGGGTTTTGGCCAGGTCACCGGCATCGACATCCAGGGCGAGTCGCGCGGGCTTTTGCCGAGCAAGGCGTGGAAGGCTGGCTACTACAAACGCGCCGATCAGCAGAAATGGTATGCCGGCGAGACGATTTCCCTGGGCATCGGCCAGGGTTACAACGCGTTCACGATGCTGCAACTGGCCCAGGCCACGGCCATCGTGGCCAACAACGGCGTAAAGCACAAACCACAGATCGTCATCGGTACCCAGGATGCCGTGAACCGGATCCGGGTGCCGGTGGCTCCGACGCCGGGTCAGGACCTCGGTCTGCGACCCGAACACCTGGCGATCGTTCAGCGCGCACTGGCCGCTGTCACCACCGAAGGCACGTCGACCCGGGTATTCACCGGTGCACCTTACACGTCGGCAGGCAAGACCGGAACCGCTCAGGCTGTGGGGATTGCGGCCGGTGCCAGTTACAACGCGTCCAAAATGGAGGAGCGTCGACGCGACCATGCCTTGTACATGGCCTATGCACCGGCCGACGATCCCAAGATTGCGGTGGCGGTGATTGTCGAGAATGCCGGCTTTGGCGCGGCCGCGGCCGCGCCAATCGCGCGCCGCGTGTTCGACTACTGGCTGCTCGGACAGTATCCGAGTGAGGAAGACATTGCCGCGACGCGTCTGAGCCAGTCGGGTGCGCCGATCGGTACGCCGCGTCAGGCCGCCGACATGCCCTGGCCGGGCGCCGCGCCCTGACGCCTACTGGCGGCAGACAAAAGAAAAGGCGCTGGGGTTGCCAGCGCCTTCGCACGTGGTGCCACCTTATGGTTGGCGGTCACCGTATCGTCGTCGTCTCCAGGGTCCTCAGTCAGATCGCCGCGTACGGCGTCTTTCGAGTGAAGAGACTGTACTTCGTGCGACGCGGATCGGGCATCGGGATTTACCCCTGGACGCCTGCCGCAACAGGTGGACAGCTGGCATCGACCGCGAAGCTGAAACCCCATACCGACTACGGGTACGATCGCAGGTCCAGTCGAATATTGTTACAAGGTCATTGCCCTCCATCGCATCATGCAACAGTCCAGTCCGCACCTGCGCAGCGCGCCCGGCCACGACGGCCAGCTGCTGACCCTGCATGGCAGCTGGTCGGCTGCGGCACTGGCCCAGCCCGGGGCCTGGCAATCGGTATCGCAGGCCATGGACAATCTCTCGGCGCAGGAGCGCGCCCAGGGGCAATGGGACTTGCGCACACTCGATCGCATGGACCACACCGGCGCGCAGGTGTTGTGGAATGCCTGGGGTCGGCAATGGCCGGTTGCGCTGCAGGCAACGCCCGGGCAACGCGCCATGCTCGATCGGGTTGCGCGCTATACGGTGACACCACCGGTGTTGCAGGTTATGACGCCGATGAAGCGCTTTCTGGCGCTGGGCGAAATTGTCTACAAGGTGGTCGACCATGCGCGCGACCTGACGGCGTTGATCGGGCAGTTGCTGCTCGACCTGGGACGCTTGCTGCGTGCGCCGCAGATGGGGCCGTGGCGCGATGTGTCCGGCCAGTTGTATCGCATCGGTGCGACCGCGCTGCCGATCACTGCGCTGGTCGGCTTCCTGATCGGTGTCGTGCTGGCCTACCTGATGTCGCAGCAGCTGCGCAAGTTCGGCGCCGATGCCTTCATCGTCGATGTGCTGGGCATTGCGCTGATCCGAGAACTGGCGCCGGTGCTGGCGGCCATCCTGATCGCGGGCCGCTCGGGCTCGTCGATCACGGCGCAGATCGGCGTCATGCGCGTGACCGAAGAGCTTGACGCGATGCGCGTCATGGGCATTGCCCAAGGCTATCGGCTGGTGATGCCGCGCGCCATTGCGATGGCGATCGCGATGCCGCTGATCACGGTCTGGACCACGCTGGCCGCCCTGCTCGGTGGCATCCTGGCCGCCGATTTGTCCATGGGCATCACGCCGGCCTATTTCATATCCGCCTTGCCGGCAACCGTCGAGGTGGCCAACCTTACGCTGGCCCTGTCCAAGGCCATGGTGTTCGGTGTGTTGATTGCACTCGTGGGCTGCCACTATGGCCTGCGCATCAAGCCCAACACCGAAAGCCTGGGCGAAGGCACGACCGCCTCGGTGGTCTCATCGATCACCGTCGTCATTCTGGTGGACGCTTTGTTTGCGGTGGTGTTCAAGGATGTTGGCATATGAGCCGCCGGGCCGCCCCAAGGCGAATGCCGCAGTGCGCAGCACGGAGGGTAGTCCAATGAGCCGCCGGGCCGCCCCAAGGCGAATGCCGCAGTGCGCAGCACGGAGGATCGTTCAGTGAGCGGACCTGCCAACCCGCTGCCGCAGGTGCTGACCGATGCTGATGCCAGGGTGCCGGGCGTGGTCGAGATCCGCAACCTGTGGTCGACGTTTCGCGTTGCCGGGCGCGACAACATCGTGCATCAGGACTTGAACCTGCATATCGAGCGGGGCGAATTGGTGTCGCTGGTCGGCGGCTCGGGCAGCGGCAAGACGGTGATGCTGCGCACGATCCTGGGGCTGGAGGTACCGGCCCGTGGCAGTGTCAGCGTATTGGGCCGCCCGGCCGACCAGTTGTCGGATGCTGGCGCCGCCAGTCGGGTCGGTATGTTGTTTCAGCACGGCGCCTTGTTCTCGGCATTCAACGTGCTGGACAACATCGCCTTTCCGCTGCGCGAGCTCAAGCAGTTGCCGGACGATCTGATCCGGGACGCCGCGCTGGTCAAGCTGCAGATGGTCGGACTCGATGCGGTGCACGCGCACAAGATGCCGTCGGACCTCTCCGGTGGCATGATCAAGCGGGTCGCACTGGCCCGCGCACTGATCATGGATCCGCCGCTGCTGCTGCTCGACGAACCCACGGCCGGGCTCGATCCGGACAGCGCCGACGCTTTCTGTGCGCTGATCCGCTCCTTGCACCGAGAGCTCGGCCTGACCGTGGTGATGGTCACACACGATCTCGACACCTTGTACGAACTGAGCACCCGTGTGGCCGTGCTGGCCGACAAGCATGTGATCGTGCACGGCGCGCCCAAGGACGTAATCGCGTTTCCGCATCCGTTCATCCACGATTTCTTCCTGGGCGAGCGCGGACAGCGGGCGATGGAATTGTTGCGCGAGTACCCGTTCGCGGTGTAGATAAGGCAATCAAATGGAAAACAAGGCACATGCATTGGCCGCCGGCATCTTTGTCCTGGTGGTGTCCGCGATGCTGATCGTCATGGCGGTATGGCTGACACGCGACACCGGCGAGCACAGCCTGTACGAGATCTCCAGCTCTGAAGCCGTCAACGGCCTGCAACCCCAGGCCGCGGTGCGATACCGCGGCGTGCCGGTGGGCAAGGTGATGGACATTGGTTTTGACCCGAAGGCCACCGGCAATGTGCTGGTGCGCATCGCACTCGACGAAACCGCCCCGGTGACCGGATCGACCTTTGCCACGCTGGGATTCCAGGGCGTGACCGGCCTGGCTTTCGTTCAGCTCGATGATTCGGGCGAGGACAAGACGCCACTGGCCACCAGCGAGCAGTCACCTGCGCGGATTCCGATGCGCGCCAGCCTGCTGTCCAAGTTGTCGGACCAGGGCGTCGCGATCCTTACCCGGCTCGAGCAGACCAGCGAGCGTGTCAATACACTGCTGTCCAACGAGAACCAGCAGCAGATGATGGCCACCATTGTCGGGTTCGGAGATTCGGCCCGCAGCGTGCAGAAAATGGCCGAACGCATGCAGACGCTCTCGGCCAATCTGGACGACGTGCTTAACGCCCAGCTTGGCCCGCAGCGCGTCAACATTCCCCGCTTCGTTGACGATGCCACCGCGATGCTCAAGAGTCTGCAGACCACGGCGGTTGGGGTCGACCAGACGGTGGTCGAATTTGGCAAAACCGCCAGTGCCTTCACCGCCATGGCCGAACGGCTCAATGCCGAAGGGGGGGCGGTGGATCGCATGACCGAGGGTGCTGCGGCGTTGACGCAAGGCGCCGCTGCGCTGACCGAGGCCGGCCAGGCATTCAATGCCGGCACCTTGCCCCGGCTCAACCGCACCAGTGACGAGGCGACGCGGACGGCGCGGCGGGTTCAACGTGCGGTCAGCGCGGTGGAAGACAACCCGCAGTCACTGATCTTTGGCAATGGCCCGATTGCCCCGGGGCCGGGAGAGTCCGGCTTTGCGATTCCGAAAGGCAAACCATGAGTTCCATGAAACGGTTGGCGCGCGCGCGCCGCGTCGCCAGCCTGTTCGGCGCCGCAATGCTGCTGGCGGGCTGCAGCGTGCTGGACAAGCCGACGCGTTCGGTGGTGTTCGACTTTGGTCCTGCAGCGCCATCCGTTGCCACGCCGGCGCCGGCTACGGCGCGCCAGGCGATCGCGCTGGCCGAAGTCGAGGCCGCCAGCGCGCTGGACAGCACCGCCGTGTTGTATCGGCTGGCCTATGCGGACGCGCAGCAGTTGCAGCCGTATGCACAGGCGCGCTGGAGCATGCCGCCGGCCCAGTTGCTGCGCCAGCGTCTGCGCCAGTCCTTGGTGCAATACACGCTGGTCACCCGCGAAGGCGACGTTGCAGCGCAGCGGCCCCTGGTGCTGCGGCTTGAACTCGACGAATTCAGTCAGATGTTCGACGCGCCCGGGCGCAGTGTCGGGCAGGTGCGCGTACATGCTACGGTGTTGCAGGCCTCGGGCGGTGTCGAGCGCCTGGTGGCGCAGCGGGGCTTTGTGGCGCAGCGCCCGGCACCCAGCGCCGACGCCTCTGGCGGGGTGCGAGCACTGACGGCCGCCACCGATGCGGTGGTGGCGGACATCGCCCAATGGATGAACGGCCTGAAATGAGCCTGCCGACCCAGGATCAGTTGCAGTTGCAGTTGCAGTTGCAGTTGCAGTTGCAGTTGCGGGCGCATTTCGAGCGCGCCGGACTGCATGTCGAGGGTGTCTGCGACAAGCTCTCGAGCCTGGGCGAACACTGGCGCCAGACCGCGGCCCTGCTCGAGGATCTGACGCCCGAGGAGTCCGACACCCTGGGTGAGATGATGCCGACGCTGCGCGCGCGTGCAGGTCAGACGGTGATTGAACAAGGCGAGGTCGGCGACTGGATGCTGCTGGTGCTCGAAGGCACCGTCGACGTGGTCAAACAATCCGACAGCGGCGTGGCGTCACGGCTGGCCGTAGTCAAGGCGGGCGCATCGATCGGCGAGATGTCGATGCTCGACTCGGCGCCGCGTTATGCCAGCTGCATCGCGATCGAGGACGTACGCGCCGGCATACTGACGCGTCAGGTGATCACCCATCTGATCCAGGCGCATCCGGCCATCGGTGCCAAGATCCTGGTCAAGCTCACGCAGTTGCTGGCGCAGCGCCTGCGCAATACCAGCAACCGCCTGGTCAAGGTGTTGCAACACCAGGAACCCGACTACACGCCCGACTGACCGGCAGGGCCGGTGCGGATGCGCTGCTCGCGTTCAAAGCCCTGCGTGTAATGGATGAAGAACGGCACGATCGCCAACGGATTGACGATGGCCAGCAGTGTCACCAGCGGTTTGAGGTCCATCTCAGCGCCCGCCGGCGACGTCGATGTTCGCACCCGTGACGTAGCTGGCGTCGGGGCCGAGCAGCCAGACGATGGTGTTGGCGACCTCCTCGGCGCTGCCTGCGCGCAACATCGGTACCAGCGGTGCCATCTGTTGCACCCGGTCGGGTTGTCCACCCGAGGCGTGGATTTCGGTCTCGATGATGCCGGGGCGCACGGCGTTGACCCGCACGCCTTCGGTCGCGACCTCCTTGGCCAGTCCGATGGTGAAGGTGTCGATCGCGCCCTTGGACGCGCCGTAGTCCACATACTGGCCCGGACCACCGAGCCGTGCGGCCACGCTAGACACGTTGACGATGCACCCGCCCTTGCCGCCGTGGCGCGTGCTCATGCGCTTGAGCGCTTCGCGCGTACAGATGAATGTGCCCAGCACATTGATGTCGAACATGCGCCGGATGCGTTGCACGCTCATCTCGTCGACCCGGGCCGCGACATCGACCACGCCGGCATTGTTCACCAGCGCCGTGACCGGGCCCAGCTGTGTATCGATTGCCTGGTACATCGCCAGCACCTGGGCCTCATCGGCTACATCGGCCTGTACCGCGATCGCTGTGCCACCGGCCGCAGTGATCTGTTGCACGACGGCGTTGGCGGCATCTGCATGGCGGGTGTAGTTGACGGCGACTGCAAATCCTTGTTGTGCCGCGCGCAATGCGGTTGCGGCGCCGATGCCGCGCGAGCCACCGGTGATCAATGCGACGGGTTTCATGACTTGCTCCTGACGGGTGCTTGCAACGGGATATTCCAGCGTGCACGATACACGAGATGCAGGCGCGTTGTATGCTGCATGCCGGACAGTGGGGTCCGGTGCGAAGGCACGGGCTATGGTCATGCGGCGCGTAGCGCCGTGAAAATTCCAGGAAGGTGCAGATTGAAAACCACGATCGACTATTACTTTGCGGCGCAAAGCCCGTGGGCCTATCTGGGTCACGCGCGTTTTGTCGCCATGGCCGCGCAAGCGGGGTGCGCGGTGCGTGTGCTGCCGGCGGATTTCGGCAAGGTGTTTGCCGTATCCGGTGGCCTGCCGCTGGGTAAACGCGCGCCGCAGCGCCAGGCCTACAGGCTGGTTGAATTGCGCCGGTTTGCCGAGCATCTCGGCCTGCCCATGCAGGTGCAGCCCCGTTATTTTCCGGTGGCGGGAGACGATGCGTCGCGCCTGATCATCGCTGTCGACATGGCTGACGGTACAGCGGCGGCATTGCGCCTGACCGGCGCTGCGCTGGCAGCGGTGTGGGCCGAGCAACGTGACATTGCCGACGCCGAGGTTTTGGCGGCCTTGCTGCAGGAAAACGGACTCACAGCCGAGCGTCTGGCGCAGTCGCGCGAGCCGGCGGCGCAGGCGCGTTACGACGCCAACACCCAGTCTGCCATCGATGGCGGCGTGTTCGGTGCGCCAAGTTATTGCGTCGACGGCGAGATTTTCTGGGGCCAGGACCGGTTGGATTTTCTGCAGCGTCGGCTCGCGCACGATTGACATGCTGGCGGCCGTGGTGGCCGCCGGACACAGAAAAAGGGGACATCGATGTCGGAGATGGTTCAACTCAAGGCGCAGGACGGGGTCGCGTGCCCGGCCTACGTCGCACGACCCGCAGCAAAGGCGCTGGGCGCCGTGGTCGTGCTGCAGGAGATATTTGGCGTCAACAGCCATATCCGCAGCGTGGCCGACGGATACGCCGAGCAGGGTTATCTGGCGATCGCGCCGCACACCTTTCACCGTGTACAACCGGGGCTGGAACTGGGATATGGCGCGGAAGATGTCGCAAAGGGCCGAGCCCTGAAGGCCGCCGCCGAGGCCTTGCCCGCGCCGGGCCTGATGGCCGACATCGCATCGGCGATCACGTTCGGTGCTCACGACACCGGCGGCAAAGTGGCGATCGTCGGCTATTGCTGGGGCGGGCTGCTGGTCTGGCGGAGCGCCTGCATCTTGCCCGGCCTGAGCGCGGCGATTGCCTACTATGGCGGCGGCATGACCGCCGAGGCCGAGGCGCAGCGCCAGAGCCTGTGCCCGGTCATGTGCCATTTCGGCGAACTCGACCACGCCATCCCGATGGAAGGGGTGAAGGCGTTCGCGCTGGCGCAACCCAAAGTCGAGGTCCATACCTACGCCGCGCAACATGGCTTCAATTGCGACCAGCGCGGCGCCTACGATGCGGCGGCAGCCGCTCTGGCGCGCGAGCGCACGCTGGGCTTTCTGGCGCGCCACCTGGCTTGACCGAGGGCGCATGACCATGCAAACGCTAATGCGCTCTCTGATGCGGTCCCTGCGTTCGGGCCTAGGGCGCAAACCCAAGGCGAAACCAGCCTCAGTGAAGCAGGAACCCACCGAAGCGACTATGCGTGAGGCCTCTCATGCGTAGCACCGTAGGAATCCCCCTCCTTCCCGCGCAAGCGGTGGCCTTTGGCCAAGGTGGGGGAGGATGTCAAGCAGGGATACAGGACTTGGCTGGGCGGCTTGCCACCGGACGTCGCGCACGCCATTGCCTGGGGCAATGGCGCGGCGATCTTCGGCTTGCCCTGAACCGTGCGGGGGTGCTGGCACGGACATCGGGTTGTCATGGCCCGGTGTTACATTGATGCGGTCTTTGCAGTGGTCGGCGCCGCCGCAATTTGTTTGTGAGGATTTTCTTCCATGCGTCAGCTGCACTATTTTCCGGGGAACGCCAGCATGGCGGCCCATATCGCGCTCGAGGAGATCGGCCAGCCGTTCGAACTGGTGCTGGTGGATCGCGAAGGCGGAGCGCACAAGTCACCGCAATACCTGCAGCTCAATCCCAATGGCTTGATTCCGGTGTTCGTCGACGGCGACCTGGTGTTGTATGAGTCGGCGGCGATCTGCCTGCACCTGAGCGACACCGCGCCATCGGCTGGTTTGATGCCAGCGCTCGGGTCCGCGCAGCGGGCACATGCCTACAAATGGCTGATCTGGCAGACCAACACCTTGCAAAGCGCCTTGCTGGCCTATTTTTATCCTGAACGCTGGATGAACCAGGGCAATGTCGATGGCGCGGCCGAACTCAAGGCCCATGCGCAGGAGCGCGTCGGCGTGCTGCTCGACTACCTCGACGCGGAACTGGCCCGCCACGGCGGGCCGTGGCTGCTCGGCAGCGACTATTCCATCAATGATGCCTATTGCCTCATGCTGTGCCGCTGGACGCGTAATTTCTCTGCCGCTCCGGCGCGCGAACGGCCGCATCTGGGCCCGCATATGCGGCGGGTGCTGGAACGGCCCGCAGTGCAGCGGGTGTTCGCCAGCGAGCAGATGTCGCTGAGCGACATCTGAGAGGCTGAGAGTCTGACACGGCGCCGCGCGCGCAGGCGGGGCGCTCAGCGCGCAGTGCGCGCCAGGTAGCGTTTGCGCCAGAACACGATCGCCAGGCCGGCGGCCACCAGCGACATGATGCCCACGGTCCACCAGATACCGGCCTGCAGGTGCACCAGCGGCAGGAAGTCGAAGTTCATGCCGAAGAAGCCGGTGATCAGGTTCAGTGGCAGAAATATCGCGGTGAGCACCGTGAGCGAGCGTGCGCATGATCTCGCTGGTGCGGTGACCCTGTGCGCTGAAATGCATTTGCACGGTGGTTTCGGCGTTTTGTTCGAGCCGGCGCACATGGCGCACGACCCGCTCGATGTGTTCGAGTACGTCGCGGCTGCGTACCTTGAGCAGATCGAGTTCACGCTGGGCGCCGCTGTCGCCGCTCGGTTGCCAGGTTTCCAGTGCAGCCGTCCAGTCCTGGATGGCGGTGCGCTGGTCCTCGGCCACCTCGTCCAGTGCGTGCAGAGCCAGGCGTGCGTCAAGCAATGCGCTCCAGTTGGTGATATGCAGGTCAACCAGTTGGACTCCGCACAAGGCCAGCAATCGGGCCTGTATCGACAGGTGTTCCACCTCGAATTCGGCGCGGCTGCAGGAGATCCAGAGTGTGCCCTTGCCCTCCACCTGCGCGGGCCACTGATCGGACTCCTGAATCCCTGTCGGACCGATCTGAAATATACGCATGCCGTCTCGCTGAGTTGCGACCGGCGTGTCTGCTGGCGGACACGTGCCGGTTGCCGATTCTGCCTTCATTCATTGCACAGACACGTGTCGTATGCCCGGCATGGCAGGACGATTGATTACATTGCGAACGCGCAGGGCGCGGTAATATTCTGGTGGACGGTATTGTCTGACAAGGGATGTGAACATGAATTTTCGACGTTTTGCCGGGACCATCTGCTTGGTGCTTGCCGGCTTCGTGCCAGCGGCGGGAGCCCTGGCGCAGACCGGCGCACCGGTGATCCGCAGTCTGTCGGTGGAGCAGGTGCCGCAACTGTCGCCCGGAACGGAGCTGATCTTTCGGGCTTTCGGTACGGTGGGTGGTCAGCTGGTGCTCGATATCGATGGTCTGACGAGTCAGATCGGCCTGACCGAGACCAGCCAGGGCAACTATGCCGGCGCTTACACGATCAGCATTCGCGACAAGATCCCGTTCGACGCCAAGGTCAAGGCCACGTTGAAAGTCGGGTCGCAGCAGGTGTCGGCGCAGCTCGGCCAGCATTTGTTGACTGATGTGGAGCATGGCAGGCAGCTGGCGGCGGCCGCGCCCCCGGCGCCGCAAATCAGCCGCATCGAGACGCGCAATACCGGTGGGTTCACCGGTGGGCATGAGCTGAGCTTCATTGTCAATGCCACGCCCGGCGGCAGCATGCAGGTGACGCTCGATGCCGGTGTTTCCAGCTTTGCGCTGGCGGAAGAAAGCAGCGGCCGTTATACCGGGCGCTACACCGTCAAGTCGCGTGACCAGTTCTCCGCCACGACCCCAGCGGTGGTGACGCTGACCTTGGCCGACAAGACCGTGCGGGTCGCGAAAAATCTGGCGCCCGGCGCTACGGCGCCGACCGCCATAGCACCGACCGTGGTCGCTGCGCCAGCCTGTGAAGGCTGTGGTGTGGTCGCGTCGGTCAACAAGGTCAAGGTCAAGGGCAAGCCGAACTATATCGGCGCAATCGGTGGAGGCGTCGCTGGTGCGGCGCTGGGCAACCAGGTGGGAAAGGGTGACGGCAAGTCCCTTGCCACCATCCTGGGCGCGGTGGGTGGCGCCGTGGCGGGGCGCGAGATCGAGAAAAACGTGAAGTCCGGCTATCGTTTCGATGTTGTCGTGCGGCTCGACAATGGCACCAGCCGCACGATGAGCTACGACAACGACCCAGGCGTCGCGGTCGGCGCCAAGGTGCAGTTCGTCGGCGACGTACTCCAGACCCGACCGTGAGCGGTTCGCGGTTGGCTGGATGCCAGCCGCTGCGCGCGCATGAGGAAACGCCGGGCCGCTCCCAAGTTTCCTCGCACCCCCTCGGGGGGCCTGGCGAAGCCAGGGCTGGGGGCGATTACGGAAACGCCGGGCCGCTCCCAAGTTTCCTCGCACCCCCTCGGGGGGCCTGGCGAAGCCAGGGTTGGGGGCGCTCAGAAACGCGCGCTCAGATTGATATGCAGCTTGTTGTCGCCGGAACTACATTGACGCCGACGGGTCACCGGATTTGCAGCAGCCGCGCCGCATCCAGCGCGAAATAGGTCAGCACGCCATCTGCTCCGGCACGTTTGAACGCCAGCAGGCTTTCCATCATCACGGCGTCGTGGTCGAGCCAGCCGTTTTGGGCCGCGGCTTTGAGCATGGCGTACTCGCCGCTGACCTGGTAGGCGAAGGTCGGTACGCGGAACGTGTCCTTGACGCGGCGCACCACGTCCAGATAGGGCATGCCGGGCTTGACCATCACCATGTCGGCGCCCTCCTGGATGTCCATCGCCACTTCGCGCAAGGCCTCGTCGCTGTTGCCAGGGTCCATCTGGTAGACCTTCTTGTTGCTCTTGCCCAGATTAGCGGCGGAGCCGACCGCGTCGCGGAACGGGCCGTAGAACGCGCTGGCGTACTTTGCGCTGTAGGACATGATGCGGGTATGTACCAGGTGATGGGCCTCGAGCGCTGTGCGAATGGCGCCGATGCGACCGTCCATCATGTCGCTGGGCGCGACGATGTCCACGCCCGCTTGCGCCTGGGTCAGGGCCTGGCGCACCAGGATGTCGACGGTTTCGTCATTGAGGATGTAGCCGTCGGCCGCAGGGTCGGGGTCGATCAGCCCGTCCTGGCCGTGGCTGGTATAGGGGTCGAGCGCGACGTCGGTCATCACGCCCAGGGTGGGGAATTCCTGCTTGAGGGCGCGCACGACGCGCGGCACCAGGCCCTCGGGATTGGTCGCTTCCTGCCCGTCCGGTGTCTTGAGCGAGGCGTCGATGACGGGGAACAGGGCCATGACGGGGATGCCCAGAATGACGCATTGCTCGGCGACCGGCAGCAGCAGATCCAGGCTGAGTCGCTCAACGCCCGGCATGGACGCGACTGTCTGGCGCTGCTGTTGGCCGTCGACCACGAACACCGGGTAGATCAGATCGTGCGGTGTCAACGCATGTTCACGCACCAGGTTACGGGTGAAGCTGTCGTGGCGCAGCCGGCGGGGCCGGCCCTGGGGATAAGGGGCATAAGGTGTCATGGCAAAAATTGTGCCTCAAGAACGGGACGGGAGATGATTTTGTTCGCGACAGCGAGGGCGATATTGAATGATTCTGATCTGGCGCAATCTGTCGTGAAAGCGACATATTTGTAACGGGCTATTGAACGTGCGGCCCTTCTTTGTTAGATTCCGTTTGGGCGGTTCGCCGCTCCCCGCTTTTCCTCCCTGAGCGGGGCCTTGATGTGTGACAGCAATAAAGGCTTGACACCCCCAGCCTCCGGGCTGGGGGCTTTTTTTGGGGTGCCTTGCGGCAGCTTTTCCCACGGCGATGATCGCGCCGACCCATGCCCTAAACTGGCCCCATGCTCTGGGTCAAATCATTCCATATCGTGTTTGTGGCGAGTTGGTTCGCAGGCTTGTTCTATCTGCCACGCATTTTTGTAAACCTGGCGATGGTGGACCGGGAGTCCACGGCAGAACGGGAGCGTCTGCTTCTGATGGCGACCAAGTTGTATCGGTTCACATCGATTTTGTCCTGGCCCGCAGTTTTGCTGGGCGTCTGGTTGCTGGTGATGTTGTGGGGTATTCCGGGATTCGGCCAAGGGCCGGGCAGCGGATGGTTGTACGGCAAGTTGTGCATCGTCGCGCTGGCCATCGCTTACCAGGAGGCCTGTGGCCACCGACTGCGCCGCTTCAAGGCCGGCACCGAGCAACACGGCCATGTGTGGTTTCGCTGGTTCAACGAAATTCCGGTGCTGTTGCTTTTGGCGGCGGTGATCCTGGTGGTGGTCAAGCCTTTCTGAGACCTTGAGTGCCAGACCAAGAAATTGCGCAGCAATTTTTGCTCTGGCTCCAACATTTTTTCGGATGTCGGATGTCCACCTTGAGTGCCAGACCAAGAAATTGCGCAGCAATTTTTGCTCTGGCTCCAACACTTTAAGACCGCTGTGATGCAGAAAACTGCTGCCTGGCCCCTGGCGCTGAGTTATCTCGGTTTGATCGTCTACGCCAGCCTGTACCCGTTTTCCGACTGGCGCGACCAGGGCGTCAGCCCCTGGGTTTTTCTGGTCGCGCCGTGGCCGCGGTACTGGACCGGATTCGATATTGGTTCGAACATCATCGGCTACATGCCGGCCGGGTTCTTTCTGGCGCTCACCGCGCTGCGCACCGGCCGCGGGCGCCATGCCGTCTCGCGTGCGGCGGCGGTTTGCGCTGTGTTGTCCATTTGCATGGAAACATTGCAGATCTATCTGCCGTCGCGGGTTCCGTCGAATGTCGATCTGGGAACGAACATGCTGGGCGGATGGCTCGGTGCGTCGCTGGCCTATCTGCTTGAGCGCCTGGGCACGATCGACCGCTGGAGTCGTGTGCGGGCACGCTGGTTTGTCGCGGATGCGCGTGGCGCGCTGGTTCTGCTGGCCTTGTGGCCGCTGGCCCTGTTGTTCCCGGCGGCCTTGCCGTTGGGTCTGGGGCAAGTGCTGGAACGGGTCGAGACAACGTTGGCAGAAGCGCTGACCGATACGCCATTCCTGGTTTGGTTGCCGATGCGCGAGATGGAGTTGCAACCGCTGTTGCCGGTATCCGAAATGTTGTGCGTGGCCCTGGGCATGCTGATTCCCTGCCTGCTGGCCTTTTGCATCGTGCGCCCGGCGTCACGGCGCATCGTGTTTGCGGTCGGCATCCTGCTCGTCGGCGTGGCCATGACCAGCCTGTCCGCGACCCTGACCTGGGGGCCGCAACACGCCTGGGACTGGGTACAGATGCCGGTGCAGGCCGGATTGGCGATCGGTCTGGCGGCGGCGGTCCTGCTGTCTGCGGTCACGCATCGGACGGGGGCATCGCTGGCCTTGTTGGCCATGGCGGTGTACCTGGGGCTGCTCAACCAGTCGCCTGCGGACCCGTATTTGATGCAGACGCTGCAGACTTGGGAACAAGGGCGTTTCATCCGGTTCAATGGCCTGGCGCAGTGGCTGGGCTGGTTGTGGCCTTATGCGGCGGTGCTCTATCTGATGCAGCAGCTCTGGCTTGCAAGCGCAAAATCTAGAATCTGGTCATGAACTCAAGCTCTCCCGAAGGCGGCACCGACGACGCCGTGCCGGCGTCCTACTACCAGCGGCATATTTTCTTTTGCCTGAACGAGCGCAAGAATGGCGAAGACTGCTGTGTCCGGCATGCGGCGCAAGCGGGGTTCGACCGTTGCAAGCAGCAAGTCAAGGAGCAGGGGCTGGCGGGGCCGGGCATGGTGCGGGTGAACAAGGCGGGTTGCCTGGATCGCTGCGCCGCGGGTCCGGTCGCCGTGGTGTACCCGGAGGCGGTCTGGTACACCTATGTGGACGCCCATGACATCGACGAAATCGTCGATTCCCATCTGAAAAATGGCAAGTTGGTGCAGCGCCTGCTGATACCGGCCCATCTGGGTCGCTGACGCAGCTGGCCGTGCGATGCTGCAGCGGCCCGGAATCAGGCTGTTACGGTTGCCATGCCGGCCCAGTTTGCTTTTTCACGGACAATGAACGGTTTCGCGCTGCGGCGTCGATGGCGCCCGCGTCCGATATCTACCTGCCGATCCCGATGCCCGTGTGCTGACACCCGCTCAGTCACACCGTTGCAGCCGGAGGCCGGCATATCTAAATCCAAGTACCCGATGAAATTCCTGATCTCCATTGTTGCCCTTGTGTTTTCCTTGTCGGCGGCTGCGCAGGCGCCGCAGCCGCCGGAAATTGCCGCGCGTTCCTATCTGTTGCTGGACATTACCTCGGGCCAGGTGCTGGCCGAGAGGGACGCCGATTCCAGTGTGGAGCCGGCCTCGCTGACCAAGCTGATGACGGCCTACCTGGTGTTTGACGCGCTGCGCAGCAAGAAAATCAGCCTGAGCCAGACCCTGCCGGTGAGCGTGCGCGCCTGGAAGATGGAAGGCTCGCGGATGTTCATCGACCCCAAGATGCAGGTTCCAGTGGAAGACCTGATCAAGGGCATGATCGTGCAGTCGGGCAATGACGCGACCGTGGCGCTGGCCGAAGGGGTGGGCGGAACGGTCGAGCAATTCGTCAAGCTGATGAACGACCAGGCCAAGGCGCTGGGCATGAAGTCGACCGGCTATCGCAATCCGGAGGGACTCACCGAGTCTGGCCACACGACGACGGCGCGTGATCTGTCCATCCTGGCCGGTCGCCTGCTGACGGACTTCCCCGAGTACGTCGGCTATTACGCGATCAAGAAATACCACTATGCCGGCACACCAGCCAGCAACGAGAACAATCGCAACCTGCTGCTGTACCGCGATCCGTCGGTGGACGGACTGAAGACCGGGTATACCGAGGCGGCAGGCTACTGCATGATCGTCACCGCCAAGCGGGACTTTCCGAACCTGGTGCAGGCGGGCGCACCCACCGGCAGTGCGGCAGCCACCGGCGGGCGTCGTGTGTTGTCGGTGCTGCTGGGTGCGGCAAATGAAAACGCGCGTGCCAACGAGTCGCAGAAACTGATCAACTGGGGATATACGGCCTTTGAGGCGGTCAAGTTGTTTGATGCCAATCAGGCCGTCGTATCGCCGGCCGTCTGGAAGGGCGCCGCACCCACGCTCAAGCTCGGGCGCACCGAGGCGGTGATCGTCACGGTTCCGGCGGGCAGCAAGGCCGATATCAAGACGGAAGTGGCGCGTCCCGATCCACTGGTGGCGCCGTTCACCAAAGGCCAGAACGTCGCGACGCTGAAGGTTTCCGCCGGCGCGCAGGTGGTGGCCGAGTTGCCGCTGGTGGCCCTGGAAGATGTGCGTCAGGCCGGCATCATGGGCCGTGCCTGGGACGCCATCCGGCTCTGGATCAAGTAAGTACGCGAGACGCTGATTCCACCGGTCAACTTGGCCGGCGGGCGCCTTCGATGGGCCGTTTCGTGGTCGACAACCGTGCGCCATGGCTGTCACTTGGCTCACGTGGCTTGCGGCACCCAAATCGCGCTGATATACTCGAAGGCTTTTCGGAATTTTCCGAAGGGTTCACGTTTTGTCGTTTAGTCTGTCATTCCCAACGTTTAGGGACGTTCAACATTAGGCGCGCAAGCGCTTAAATAAGCGCGCAAGCGCATAAATAGGCGCGCAAGCGCTTAGTCATTAGGAGGCTTTAGTGCCAACCATTAATCAGCTAGTCCGTCAGGGGCGCGAGGTCGAGAAGATCAAGTCCAAGAGCCCTGCGATGGAAAATTCCCCGCAGCGCCGTGGCGTTTGCACCCGTGTCTACACCACGACCCCGAAAAAGCCTAACTCGGCGCTTCGCAAGGTTGCCAAGGTTCGCCTGACCAACGGTTTCGAGGTTATCTCGTACATCGGTGGTGAGGGTCACAACCTGCAGGAGCACTCGGTTGTGCTCGTGCGCGGTGGTCGTGTGAAAGACTTGCCCGGTGTGCGTTACCACATCGTGCGCGGTTCGCTTGACCTGCAAGGCGTCAAGGATCGCAAGCAGTCGCGCTCCAAGTACGGTGCGAAGCGCCCGAAAAAGGCCTGATCGTTCCGTCTGCTGGCGAGCCGATGCGGTTCGCGCGCTCAGAAAAGCGTTGAATTTTCAGTTGTCGGTGTCTGGTGTCTGCCCTGGCTGGTGGTTCCGGACGAAGTGACCCGAACTCCGGAATTGTCCGGATGGGTCGAGTAAGTGGGGGCTTGAATAGCTCCCGCGGTGTTCGAAAGAGCGCCAACTGAAGCAATGAGGTGAAAAAATGCCACGTCGTCGTGAAGTCCCTAAACGTGAAATCCTGCCGGATCCCAAGTTCGGCAATGTCGAGCTGTCCAAATTCATGAACGTGATCATGGAAGGCGGCAAAAAAGCGGTCGCCGAACGCATCATTTATGGTGCGCTCGAGCAGATCGAGAAGAAGAACCCGGGCAAGGATCCGGTTGAAGCCTTCACCATGGCCATCAACAACGTCAAGCCCATGGTCGAGGTCAAGTCGCGCCGTGTGGGTGGTGCGAACTACCAGGTGCCCGTCGAGGTGCGCCCGGTGCGCCGTCTGGCGCTGTCGATGCGCTGGATCAAGGAAGCTGCGCGCAAGCGTGGCGAGAAGTCCATGGCCATGCGTTTGGCCAATGAGCTGATGGAAGCCACAGAAGGCCGTGGCGGTGCCATGAAGAAGCGTGACGAAGTGCACCGCATGGCCGAAGCCAACAAGGCGTTCTCCCACTTCCGCTTCTAAGCGCGGTTGCAAGTCGGGCGCTCCCGGCTTGCTGCCGGGTTGGCGCCAGGGCGTGGGTGGTTCCGGTATCGGAGCCGTCTTCCATTGCCGATTGCGCCTGCCAAGCCTTGCCGTTGCTGCCCGGGACCGATTGGCAGCCTGCGCGGGGCAGATTTTTGTATTTATCGGCCAATTAAGGATTCATCATGGCTCGCGTTACTCCCATCGAACGCTATCGCAACATTGGCATCTCGGCGCACATCGACGCCGGCAAGACCACCACGACAGAGCGTATTCTTTTTTACACCGGTGTGAACCACAAGATCGGTGAAGTCCACGATGGCGCGGCCACGATGGACTGGATGGAGCAGGAGCAGGAGCGTGGCATCACGATCACGTCCGCTGCCACCACCTGTTTCTGGCGCGGCATGGATGCAGCCCTGCCCGAGCACCGCATCAACATCATCGACACCCCCGGCCACGTTGACTTCACGATTGAAGTCGAGCGCTCCATGCGCGTGCTCGACGGCGCGTGCATGGTTTATTGCGCGGTGGGTGGCGTGCAGCCCCAGTCCGAGACGGTCTGGCGTCAGGCCAACAAGTACAAGGTGCCGCGTCTGGCCTTTGTGAACAAGATGGACCGTACCGGCGCCAACTTTTTCAAGGTCCATGACCAGATGCGCCTGCGCCTGAAGGCCAACCCGATCCCGATGGTCATCCCAATCGGTGCCGAGGAAAACTTCAAGGGTGTTGTCGACCTGATCAAGATGCGCGCCATCTTCTGGGACGAAGCGTCTCAGGGCATGAAGTTCGAATACCGTGAAATTCCCGCGGAGCTGGTCGAGTTGGCCAAGCACTGGCGCGAGAAGATGGTCGAGGCCGCGGCCGAGGCTTCCGAGGAGCTGATGAACAAGTACCTTGAAGAAAGTGACCTGTCCGAAGACGAGATCAAGCTGGGCATCCGTACCCGTACGATCGCCAGCGAGATCCAGCCCATGTTCTGCGGCTCCGCATTCAAGAACAAAGGTGTGCAACGCATGCTGGACGCCATCATCGAGTTCATGCCCTCGCCGGTCGACATTCCGCCGGTGGGCGGCACCGACGAAGACGAGGCACACGTCACCCGCAGGGCCGACGACAGCGAGAAATTCTCGGCACTCGCGTTCAAGCTGATGACCGACCCGTTTGTCGGCCAGTTGACCTTTGTGCGCGTCTATTCCGGCGTGCTGAAAAAGGGCGACAGCGTCTACAACCCGATCCGCGGCAAGAAAGAGCGTATCGGCCGTATCGTGCAGATGCACGCGAACAACCGCGAAGAGGTCAGTGAGATCCGCGCCGGTGACATCGCTGCCTGCGTGGGCTTGAAGGATGTGACCACGGGTGAGACCTTGTGCGATCCGTCGGCCATCGTGTTGCTCGAGCGCATGGTGTTCCCGGAGCCGGTGATCACCCAGGCGGTGGAGCCCAAGACCAAGGCCGACCAGGAAAAGATGGGTATCGCCTTGCAGCGCCTGGCCCAGGAAGATCCGTCGTTCCGCGTCAAGACCGACGAAGAGTCGGGTCAGACCCTGATCGCCGGCATGGGTGAGTTGCACCTCGAAATCATTGTTGACCGCATGAAGCGCGAGTTTGGCGTCGAAGCCAACGTGGGCAAGCCCCAGGTGGCCTACCGCGAGACCATCCGCAAGACGGTCGAAGACTCGGAAGGCAAGTTTGTGCGTCAGTCCGGCGGCAAGGGCCAGTATGGCCACGTGGTGCTCAAGATCGAGCCCAACGAAGCCGGTAAGGGTTTCGAGTTCGTCGACGCTATCAAGGGCGGTGTGGTGCCACGCGAGTACATCCCGGCGGTTGAGAAGGGCGTGATCGAAGCGCTCACCACCGGCGTGTTGGCGGGTTATCCGGTGGTGGACGTCAAGGTGACGCTGCATTTCGGTTCTTACCACGACGTGGACTCGAACGAGAACGCATTCAAGATGGCCGCGATCTTCGGTTTCAAGGAAGGCTGCCGCAAGGCCAGCCCGGTGATCCTGGAGCCGATGATGGCGGTTGAGGTGGAAACGCCGGAAGACTACGCCGGCAACGTGATGGGTGACCTCGCGTCGCGTCGCGGCATGGTGCAGGGCATGGACGACATGGTGGGTGGCGGCAAGGCGATCAAGGCTGAAGTTCCGCTGTCCGAGATGTTCGGTTACTCCACGACGCTGCGCTCGATGTCGCAGGGTCGCGCCACCTACACGATGGAATTCAAGCATTACGCGGAAGCTCCGCGCAATGTGTCCGAAGCCATCATGGCTGCACGCGCCAAGTAAGCAGAAGTTCATCATGACGAAGGGTGCTCCCACGGGAACGGCCTTCGTTGTGACCCCCTGTCTTCGATTCGTGTCCTCTGGTGTGTCAGTGCGAGCAGAGACCCAGACCGGATCGGAAACATTAAACCGTCATCACTGACATTGTTCTTTTGGAGAAATGAAAAATGGGAAAAGAGAAATTTGCACGTACCAAGCCCCACGTGAACGTGGGCACGATTGGTCACGTGGACCATGGCAAGACCACCCTGACGGCTGCCATCA